>Ga0065711_1028350_pt1 | contig 41760 bp, 22 predicted proteins | sample Hoacrofraction12_FD_59098 | JGI IMG/M metagenome (GOLD analysis project Ga0065711, IMG submission 59098) | Hoatzin crop microbial communities from Cojedes, Venezuela - Epithelial fraction 12 v2 (version 2) | ecosystem: Host-associated > Birds > Digestive system > Esophagus > Crop | place...
CCCCCCCCCCCCATTTTTAATACAGTGAAACTTTTGAAATATTTTAAAACTTTCAAGTTTAAGGAAAAGGCCACATCACTTATTGGGACTCAATTAGTCAAAATCAAGTCATGATGATGTGATGTGGGAAGTTATTCTGCCACAACTACATTTGTGCTTTTAGCCCACCTCAGTACATTGTAAAATGTTAAAAGTTTAAGGCTAAACCTTAAGCTTGTCAAAGTTGAATCTTTTTTACTGGGAAGTAAGTTAGCAATTGTGACTGGAATGCACCAAAACCATACATATAATGGACTAGGTTGGCTCAGTTGACGGGGTACCTGTGAAGCCATGGAAATGTGGTCATGCTTCATCAAGTGCCAGAGTTTCAGTATTCTTTTCTAGTGTCCTGGGAAGACCAGGGAGGGGTTGCATTTAACTCCTTGGGATGTCCCATGTGCAATGATTTAAAGGTAGAGATACATCTGCTTCCCCCACCTGGGCTTGAAGATCTTTTTAGGCACCACCAACAGGAGAGCAATAGCATTGTGATGATGTGGGTAGCCATTGAATTAGATGACGTGCTCTTGTTTTTGTTTAAGATGGGACATTTCTTTTTAAAATATGATGCAGAATAAATGCTAAGGTATTTGACAGCCATACCAGGGATAGCCATAGCAGGATTCAGACTACTTTCTTGGGCCAACTGCCTAGTGTCTGTGATTCAAGTAGAGTTTGCCTGTGTTTGGATGAGGATAAACTCACTCATGAGTTCTGCCTTGCAGTGCTGTGACAGGCCTCGTGTATTTGGTGGAGCACCGATGGTACAGAACTTTCAAAGTGTCTTAAGGAGAAGACATGTCTGTGGTCCTCTTTTGCTAGTAAAATTTCTGTTAAGAGACGTCCAACAGGAGATCCTAAGCAAAATAAGTAAGTGAACAAATCCAATACAATGAACCCTGAAAAACTGTACCTTGAGGATCGAGGCTGACATCAAGGGTTGGGCTTACATGAAAAATCCCGATGTTTTCTTACCATAAGATGACTTCTTTCCTGTCCTGTGCCTGGCTTTTCTGAGTGACGTTGTTCATCCCAAAGGTACAGGTACACAATGCAGCAGACAATTCACAGCATTAAAGATTCTTGTCCTAAAACATCCATAAATCTAGGCCAAAACTGGCTGTATTTTTAATCTCTGTCTCCATTCTTTCTCTTCATTCTCCTACTCAAGAACGTAATGCAAGAGATCCTTCATATGGTCAGTGTATCACAGAAAAGATGGAAGCCTGGCCTCCAAAATGGTGGCCCAGACGTGATTCAAGTGAAACTGCAGGAAGAGGTAGAAAGAGGAATGTGAATAAGGGGAATGCTTGTATTAACTCAAGTCCTGCATGGAAGTGTTACTGGCTGTTTCAGACCAATGCTGATGCTGTGGAGGTACTTCTGTCTGTTTTACTGCCATGTCAGACCCAAGAACGGCCAGGCCTTTTCTGTTGCGGTGGCTGTATTCTTCACAAAGAAGCGGCCAGACAGGAGTAGGACTACTAACTTTGTTTCTGCTGGTGCATGCTACGTTTGCCTGTGTCACCTCTGCATTGTCACATAGCTGAAACGAAGTAAAAAAACTCTTACTTGGAGAAGGCCTTTGAAGCAATCCAGAAGGACATTTGGCTCCTGCACACTGCCTGTAGGTGTGATTTCTGGGGTCAGTCCCATATCTGGCTGGATGGAGACCCTTCCTCTTGGTACTTTGGGGTCTGCACAGTAACAATCTACCTGTGTTGGGTTCCTCTGCTGCAGAGTAAATGTTGTCCTGAAGGGAAAGGTGAATATTAGCTGGCAGGCTGACAATGAGCTTTTTTCCATAAACCTGGCTCAGCCTCAGACTGCTGATAAACAGCAAGTGCGGCATCTTTACTATAAAACCCAGGTGAGGTCCTATAAGTGGAAAAGTGACGGCTTCAGGTGTTTCAAACTTGTAATGCCCAGTGCATTCCAGAAGAAGGACAAGTCCTTAATTAAAATCCCTACTTGAAACTTGAATTCTTTCAGTAGACCTGTTTTTATTTCTCCAGGCATTTGTGGGGGAAGAGAATAGTAAACAAGTAGGTCAGATGATTTACCTGAAGAGTTTGGTCTCAAGATGGCAAGCAGCACACATGAAATGTGCTTATTGCAATTGCACCAGCAGACTCAGAACTTCATCAATGAGACAAACACTGAAGCTAATTTCCACTGCTCCCATGGAGCTGTAGTCTTTGATCATGTCTGTTGAAATGACCTTTGGAAAAATGTGACAGGGTAAATGACAATCTGCCGTAGTGGGTTTTGAAATTTGCCTCTAAAAGGGAAATTTCTGATCAAAACTTTGTTGAGACACTTTCAAATCTCTTCATAGCCTTTGAAACCGTCAATAAAAAATGTTTACTGCTACCACTGCTGATGAAGGCAAATAAAAAATAAGAGTTTTAGTCTTTTTCGCTGTATTTCTCTTTTTTATTTTGAATTTGATTGAATTCAAACACAGATGTAGGGACTTCTCCATACCAAAAGTATATTTTTTTGTGTAGATACTGTTCCTAAATTACATGAGTTTTTGCTAACATTTGCAGTGAACAAGTTAGTTTCACTATTCTGAAATCAGAAATGAATGGACTGATAAAATGTAAAAGCTTAGGCAGGACAAGTGTAGAAATTATTCAACTCATTGCAGATTGTTTTCCTTGTTAGACCTGGTATTGTTAGAGGAGAAAAAGGAAGACTCGAGGCTTGTGGTCTGCTTCTTTGCTGGTAGTCTGGTAGGTATGGATCCTTTCTTCACAGGCAAGCCAGAAGGTTTCTGTCTCTTGCCTCTTCCTTCCTCCTCTGTCATTTCTATTCCCTTTACCTTTTCCTCTGTTGATGCTGGAGTAGATCGGATGGTGCTCTTGACACTTAGAATTTTAGAAGTTGTTCAGTTTAACTTTGGACCTAAATCTTTTAACTTAAACTTTAAATAAAAGGTATTGACTGTTATGCCTTTGGTCCTCTGGAGAGCTGAAATTCATTGCTCCATAAACCTATACAATTGCAGCCACAATAAGGTGCTTCCTCTCCTTACGCCACAGATTTTATGATTTTGCAATACACTCTTTTTACTGCAGCTATAGAACCCCCCTTTTATTTACCTTGATTTTGCCGAGATATCTTTGCAAACGATCGTTTATAGCCCCAAAGAAGACCTCTAGTTTCAGTGGTTTGCCTATGCTGTGCTTCCTGGGCCTGTCATTTTCCTTCCTGGGGTGCCAGAGTGTTTTATAGTTGCCAGGTCCAGTTGTGTCCTACATACTGATCCTGCTTCAGAGGGCATCCCTGTCCTTTCTGTGTCACTCCGTTCAGAGGAAATCCAAGATGGTAGACATGACCTGTGGTCTATGAAGTCTCCTGATGTGGATGATCTGGAGACTTGGACTGCAGGGCACAATGCGAAATGCCTTTTTCCTCCAGTCTACAAGCAGTTGCTTTGGGCTGAGTCCAAATTTGTGTTTTATTGAAGTAGGTGAACTGTTCTTGTGTTCCCTAAAGAAGACCAGAGAAGGAATGAGGAAAACAGCAGGGAGTTCCAGCATTGCAACAGATCAGTCGGGCTGCTGCAGGAGAGGTCTGTTTCATTTATCACTGCAAGACAATGATGTGAAAAGACTCTATTTCTACTAAATTGTAGTGTCTTTTTGTTAAAGAAGTTATTTATAGTGTTTCTCCAACTGTAGCTACAGTTTCTCACCACTGATGTGAGGACTGACTTTCAGAGGCCTCCCACAGACCCTTTCTCCTTGCAAGCTTATTCTTCTTACCCTTATTCACTTAGGCTTAACACAAGGGAAAAGATCAAACTTTCATAGGTCTCTGTGTCTGTCAGACACATGCACAAGTGGACAGTAAGACTATATCCTTTGGAATATGCAATGAAAAAGGAAAAAAGGCATCTGTTTTCAAGATAATTGATTTTCATCCATTTTAAATGTATGGTCTGTAAAAAGCTGACTTCGCATGTTATAGAATATTAACCATTTTCCCTCAACCCCATCCTCCAGTTCTGATTATATTTTGCATGTAGAATTGAATATTCAGTTAGGCGCAAGCTATGGAAGCGAATTTTTCTGTTTCTAATTGCACTGCTTGCTTCAGTTACCCTTGTAATAGTATTTAGATTCAGTTAAACATGCCATTTATTCTGCATGTTTAACATAAACTCACTGAAAATTTAGCTCCATATATATATATATATGTACACTAGTATTTGCTGAGTTTTGCAATGATCAGATCCTTGACTCTAAAATGCCTGCAAGAATGAAAGAAGTAATTATATAATTTATGTTTGCTAGAATCCTTGTATTTATTTTATTTTGCAAGAAATCCAAGGCAACAAGCAATTCAAGGGAAAAGAGCATTACAGTGAAAGTGAATAGGAAGTCACTGATGAAAGTTTAGAACCAAATTTCAGATATGATAGAGAATACAGTATTTTAGATCACTTTTTCCTTTTCCTTCAGAAGCTGTAAAGTCAAAGAAGCCTGACACCCAGAAAAATTCAAAAGGCATTAATGCATTTAAGTATCTTCTGCATAGAGTCTAGGAGTAGCCATTTCTTATCATACACAGTTTTCATATTGTATAAAACCCCAATAATTCTAGTAGAAAAATAGCGCTATTAAATAGTGCTATTATTTCAATCTTATGACCATCAGCTTCTGGATAAACCTGAATGGCTACTGTAAAACTGCCTGAAGGGTAGTATACTGACTCCTGGTACATGTGTAATTTTTCTTGTAATTGCTGAGGGATGCTGCTTTCTGTGCTTGCTTCACGAGAAGGGCTGGAGGGAGAGCAGCTGTAGCTGGCGGTGGTGGCTGGGAGCCGTGCATGAGATGTTGCCACAGCCCCTGCTCCTGGCTCCCCGTTCTCCTCCCTAGGGGAGATGTGGTGCTGCAGCCCTTGGGAGAGATATGACTTTACAGCTGCTCGTTATGACCAGGGCAGCGTGGGGCAGGCAGAGCATTCCTGTGAATCTGGCCAATGCCCTTTTTATAGGGTGAAATCCTATCCTTGTGAAATCGATGGGATATTTGCCATCACAGGGCCAGGGTTTCTCCCAGAAGTTCCTCATTGTAATCTGAGATAGGAGGGCAGGCATCACTGAGAGTGTAGAAAAAAATTCCTCAACTTGCTCTAGTTTGTTCCTTCTAGGTCCACTTTTCCACTGCCTTGAATGCGAAGTTTAATTTTTCACTGTGCCTGAGGCTTGGCAACCTGGGAATTAGTTAGGACTACCTGCTCTCTTTACCCTCCTGGGCACCAGTTAAAATTGCAGGAGGGAACCTTTGACTCAGGCTGCTCCAGAAGGCTGTGTGACAGGGGGGTGGACTGCAACCGACACTTCACCTCATGCTTTTTCTTCCCCAAATCCTTTCCTCCCTGCCTGGCTATTTGTTTGCAATTTGTGAGCGTGATGCATGAGGGCTCTTCCCTCCCTCCTTCCCCTGGCCTCAGTGTTTCGTTTCCCCTTGGCTGCGGGAGAGGCGGGCGACAGAGGAAAAAGGACAGGGTTTTCAAGAACAGCGAAGCACATCTGTTGTTTCTCAGATTAGAACTGAGCCCATAATAGTTGTCTGACAATTTGCAAGTTGGATTTATAAATCTGCCCTTGTAAGAGGCTGAGTTATAAACGCACTGTGCAATTTATAGAACCTGCCAGCAAATCTTAACTGCAAAGTCTTGATTTATGCACCATCCTTTTAAGCAGTGATTTTTAGTTTGGTTTTTACTGGAGTATTTCAGTATATGGCAAGTCAGAGAAAAAATTTCCTTATCCTAAATGGGATTAACAAATCTTAAATCAGATCTGTAAGTCCTAGAACAGATTTACAAATCATACCAATAAATCTAAAATAAAACTTCTTTTTTTTTTTTTTCTTTGGCTTACAAATCCTGATTTTGCAGCTGGTTGGTAAGCAACTGATTTATAAAGTAAGAATTTAAAGCTCAACTGTCAGCATGATCAGCTCTGAGAGGTCTGGCTCTCACATCTTATCTGAGTGCTTTGATTTACAAGCTGTAGTCAGGCTCTCTCTATCGCAGATTTTCTCCTGAAACTTGGAGTTGTTTATTATGAGATCTACAAAAGGTTAAACTCTTTGTATGCCACAGTTTGACTGGCTTGGCAGTGTTATGGAAAAGGTGATACCCAATCAGACTGCAGCTGGCAAAAGTGCCCTGCATAACATTTGGTTGTCAGAGAAAACAAACAGCAGCTGAGCAACAAATTCTTGAAATGTTAATAAGCTGAGATCCCTGACTCTTTCTTCTTACATGTATCTGTAAGGGACAACGCACATCTTCAACAGCCACTAGAAGAATAGAGGTGTAGGTCCTCATGCTGCTTTGCATTTGTTTAAGTCCCGTTAGAGGTAAGATTAAACACAGGTTACGTGCTTTACTGAGTATAGATGGACTTAAGCATGTGCTTCTATTGTATTCTAGTACACTGCTGAACAAGATTGTAGCCGATTCTTTTTTGGATTTGAGATTGGGTTTTTCTTTCTAACTCTTGCCAATACCTGGCTTTGAAATTCATACAAATAAAAATACCAGACAATTAGAACTACATAATTACAGAATGCATTCTAGAGACTGGAATCAATGTAATAAGCTGTCTCCTTCTGAGGGGGAAAAAATCCCCACCAACAATCGAAAGCAACTTCAGTGACAAGAGAATATTTAATTTATGGAATATTTATGTGAATTTGTTTCTCCTCAGCAGATTACCTCCCACTAATCAGATAAGTAATTTAAAAATAGCTTTCTATACTCTAGAGTGATCACTTTAAGTGCCCATTTTTTCTTTATCGATAATCAAGCTTTTCTTTATCTCATCCAACATGTTTTCCTTCCACCTACTCCTCACATCCCCTTTATTGATTTAATACCAAGGATCTTTTCATATTTGAGAACTTGGCAAATAGACAGTAAGAAGTGTGCATCTCTGGTACTGTTTGGATTCACTTGCTGACATGTGCGTATGACACTTTGTAGCTCAGAGGTAGCTTTCATTATCATTTGAGCTCCTTGGGAGGTTCTGGGCATCTGCAGCCAGAAGACACAGTGACAACCAAGTTATAACATAAACTCCAGACTCATGTTAATGTTCCCGTCTTTTTAATAAAGTTACTCAGTATTTGCCTAAGCTCAAATGCAAATGCCTGGTTGTGCTTTAGGGGTTCAAAAATGTAGGTGTTTAAGATAATATATTAGGTGGTGGAAAATAAGTGAGCCTATAAAAATAAAATTGGAAGCTGATTTAATAGTATAAAAGGACATTATTTCAGATTTCTGAATTATCTGCCTAATATGATTATTTTGCCTAGTTATGAAGCAGTTATTGCCTCCTGTTAAAATTTAATTAGAACCAGCTATTTTACATGCAGATGTATTTGTATCAAGTAAGCATGTACCTGCCAAACCAAAAATGATACTAGCTGCAGCTGTCGGAAAGGTGTTTAATTGGGGCCGAATGTTGTTGGGTTATTACTTGATTAGTCTAATATTCCCTCCAAGGCACAAAATGGGCTGGGGGATAGCCAGTCGATGCTGCTCTGTACTCTGGCCTGGTTACTCCTGGTGCTGCTTAGGACGTTCATGTTAAGTTCAAGACAAACCTGACGTCTTGCAGCAGAATCCATGCAAAACCAGCAAGTCCGTTACCCTTTTCCAGTAAATTCCCTGAAACTCCTTAAAAAGTGGGCAGGATGATTCTGGTGCAGCTAAGCATCTAACTTTTAGTGTGATAGATGTTGTGATTTGACAGACAGCTGCCTGGATTTGAAGAGATGAGGTCCGATGTGCTGCCTACTGATTACACAGTGATTATTTAAATCCTTGTTTGTTGTTGGGAGCTGTTTACTGAACACAGTAGCCCATCAAGAAAAGACTTCACAATCTGAACAAATAAATCGCATAATTCTAATAGCAAACAAAGTGTTACAGAAATAATGAAAAACTCCCAGGAGGGTGTGGGGGCTGGAGTGTGAATGAGTAACTTTGTCAGTGCGTACATCCCTCACTAGTGCCTGTCAGTAAATTTTCAGGGACCAAGCAACTTCATGGCAGGGCAGCAGGTTGTACTGATAACAAGATATTACGTAAAGATAAACATAATTACAGTCATGAGTCTGTGTCTTTTTTTTTTTAACCTAATTGTGGTAGTAATATGGTTTTAATAATGCATGGGGCTGTTCCAGAGTAAGTAAGTATTTATTACTGCTCAGGAAAACTGTATTTTACTTTATTTGTGCTTGGTTTTACCCAAGCATACCAAAACTACCTCAGGAAGAACTACGGGATGTGAAGAGCCATTTGATCTATGATGAAAAGGAAAACAAGAATTCAAAAATTTGCTTTGTGGCTTCCGTGGCCTTAACAAATCAGAAGAAATCTGTCATATAAAATGGCATAAATATATTTACCCTTCTACCTTGGAGTAATGGGCATTGATATCTACTCAGACAAAGCTTATGTAGATCTGGGAAATCGTCAAGTAGAAGTCTTTGTTTTTATCACTGCAGTTGGCATACCTGCATAGCTAAAGGGGTGTCTGGTTTTTCTCAACTACAGAACAAAATTTTCTAGATTTTCTTGAAAGTCCTTTCCTGGATAAACTGCAAACACTGGAGATTTTGTATGAGCAAAGGTATAGTAAAGAATTTGAAGTGAAAGGTCTTTTCTGCATTGTCCTGCACTGAGCTGGAGGAGGACTAAAGCATCCCAGGGACCTTGTGTGAAGTGCCAGCGTATGGCATCCAGGAGTTGCAGTTTAGGCTGCATTACTGAACTCGAGGATGGACTCTTTATGGTCTGAGTGTAAAGTGTCACTTGAATGGTCCAGAATTAGGCTTCACAATTGTATTCTGGGATTAATCCCAGTTTGTACCAGAGTAAATGGGTGCTGATTCGGGCCCATGGTATAAGTAGCAGGGCTTATCAAAATGTATCTCTACTTATTTTGGAAAATTCTATTTTTTCTTTTCAAAATATGAAAATCCTTGACTGAAAACAGAAAGCAAAATACTCATTTCAAGTTGCTCCAATGTGATTTACCATGTCTCAGTTTACCTAACCAAACCAAGAGGTTTCATCTTGGGACAATTTGATATTAAAAAGTGTAGGGTTTGGTTTTTTTTTTCAAACTGTAGTTCACCAGGGCACCACTTTGATTTTCTCATCGTTTGAAGTGCAAATAACTCATACCTCGCTATCCTCAATGGGTCAGTCTTCCCTGCCCGTACTGTAACATGGTTTACTTAAGGGACTTGTCGTGGTTCAAAATGGGAACCATTGCTGGAAAACAGTTTAGAGGAAGTGGATTGCTTTGGGAAAATGGAAGTGTTTGGCTCCTAAAATACTGTTCTTATGAAGCATTGTGACAGCTTACAAGGATCAGAATGAATATTGAACTGAAGCGAAGCATTTGCTTATAGGACTGCTGAGATGTTTTGCTGCAGTTGAATGACATATGTTCATATTTCCCAGCAAAAATCATCAGTCTTCAGATAAAATAGTTTTTTTTTTCCTCTTTGCTTTCATGTGTTTAATGTCATTTTTTTTGCCCCAAAGAAGTAAAAATTATACATGGAAATAAGACTATTGAAAAACTCTGTTTTGAGAACCTTCCCATGTGTACAACTATTTTTGATGAAAAAAAATTGTTTAGGTCTATTCTTTCCACCATCCTAATGCACAGTTGTGCAGCTGTATTCATGCACAAGCATGTGCAAATATGAACAGCCCTACGTGGCTGATGTACTTAAGGACGTTCCAAGCATTAAAGATAAGCTGTTGCATTTTACTCTGTGTTATAAAACACTATAAAACCATTTCTCAGCCCAATAAAAAGACAGATGGCTAAATGTGTTTCGTATTTAGCTTTTGAGGTTTTCAGCTTGTTCTGGACAGGAAATTCTTGAACAATAAGCTGTTGCTGTCTGTTCTCAGCTCTTCCCAACCCTGCTTCCACACCTCCACTAAGAAAGAAGCGAAGGAAAAGAAGAAAAGTCTCTTTCTGGGTAACTGGAAGATGGAAAGGCTCCATAGTGACAGAATAGAATAGCAACCCTCCATACTAACCTCTCTGTGTGAGAAGAAACAAGTCTGTTTTCTTAACCCTTTGCCTTGCCTCCCCTTCTTCTCCTTTGGTGGTGGAAATCATCCAGCTCTCGCGTCCCAGCAATCCCTGGCAGTGGGGAACAGCTCTGACTTCCCTCTGTCTTAAGTCCCTTGTGAATTAGTCTCAGATTCAATAGGGATTCTCTGCTTCACAGAAAAAAATGCATATTATTGGAGTGAGTTCTCAGATATGCTGGTTTACAGACTTTAAAATTATTGTTAACCTTTCACGGCAATTCCTGAAAAAGAAAGGAAGGCAACCTTTCATGAACTGATAGAGCTCTTAACAGCTCATTCGATGAGTCCTCATATCAGAGGACATTTAGAGTAAAGATCAGAGAGAACTCCCGATGGGATAAACTTTTTCTTATGTCTTTGAATTACAGGTCAGGCTGTGCTTTTTAACAATGAAAAAGAAGTCGGAGCAGGTATTGACTTCACAAGGATGCAGATCAGGTTTGTGTACTCATGCAGACATAAATGAGAATTCAAAGCCAGACACCATCTCACAGAGGGAAGAAATGGAAAATTAAACCTCTCATTATTGCATTGGAAATTACAGGATTATATCTATCACTCATAGCACATAACAAATGTAGTAGCCAGCTTTGCTGAGTGGATTTGTGAGACTCTTTGGAAACTAGAAATTTAGAAATACTAGTTAAATAAAGAAATAGTAATTGCAAGCTGCTTTTTATCTTTGAGATATACATATATATATAACATAGCTTTCTTAAAAGGAGAAGAATTATCTCTTCAGCCTCATCTGCTTTTTGAGTTAGATTTCATTGTGGACTAAAGGAGCAGCTTAATGAAGACCGTCTCCTTAAACATCTGCATCCATTCTATCAGTAGGTAAAATCACTGCTTCCCTTAGGTGTATTTGACTTGACCCTATTCTTACTGGCTTCACTTGCAGCAGGGATTTAATTCATTGTGTTTAATTTTCAATTCCTAGTACTCATCTATGCTGTCAGCTTATTTAATAAACATTTAATAATAATCTAATTCAACAGGGAGATGTTTAAAATTTAGGAAGTTCTACTTTTTCTTCAGCTGTTTTCATAAGTTGTCCTGAATAAAGCAGGTGATATAGGAAAGAATAAAACCCAACAGTGGCATTTAGAGTTATCAGTGAGCAGCACAGAAGCTGTCAAACTTTTTTCTTTGACTATTTGACACAATAAAAAAAGACTTAAAGATTGTTTTCCACTGGCACTGACACATATCCTGGAGTTAATGTGTGAATCCGAGGAAGAGAAGAACTTGACCTAAGTGGTTACTTTTCCCATTTTGGATTCTTATCCATTAGAAACATGAATGCTTCCAAACACGATGGGCCATGGAGTATAGCAGTGTCCAGGCAAGGCGGGTGTGTTCAGGTTTCTCAGGCATCCACGATCAGTGAATGGAAGGAATTGTTAAACCATACCAAATGAGAACAAAAGCCCCAGTGAAGTATTCGCTTACTTAGAAGCAGCTTTCTGTTTCAATCTCCTTATTCAATTACATCACGGGATAATATGCAGGAGACATTGAGCCAGAATAATTTTAATCAAATAAAGAAACTGAAAAGGAATTCTACTCTCAGTATCATTTTATTGAGGCTAATATTGTTATTGTATACAGTGTTCATATCAAAGAATCTGGATTGATTTAATCATTTCAGGCAAGCTTACAGGGAGTATCCTCAGTACGTGTCCATCAGCATATCTTTATGGAGGTCAATGCCCTCATACTGCTTTACATCAGCCCAGGGTTTACATGGTAACTTCAGACGCCAGCCCTCTCAGTAAGTTTTTGGATGAACTCTGACTGATTCACTATGCAATTATCATGAAAGGGAGCACCGTTATTTGAAAAGATGTGGCATATACTGTTTCCCATATGAGAGCTGGCTTCTTTTTACCAGGTGAGAGGTGGCAAGAGACTTTCTCTCCACGGTGGTGTTGGTGCCTCTGCTGCCAGCACAAGACTGGACCTGTTTCTGTGCTCGGGGCACACAGATGGCTGCCAAGAGCTGATGACTGCCAAGGGTAAGTGATTACTAGGAATGCAATGAGGTAAGGAAAAGCTTCTTGGTTTTCCCCTTTCTCTAGTACACTCATATGTGGTCAACCACGAGCTGGACTGAGTACAATATTTGAATCAAGCCAGATGTAATAACCCTTAAATCAGCCTCTGACAAGGTGAGACAGAAAGATGGACGCAGTTACTCCAGTTTTGCAGTGATGGCTTGGTGGTTCCACAAAAAGTGCTGCCTTTTTTAAAAACATGAATGGACTGATTTAAGTCATTGCTGTAATTAGGCCTTTGGTGATCCTAATTAGGGATTCATCAACTAATGCAGAACGGCGTTTGAGAACATGTGCTTAGGGTCTGAATGCCAAAACGTAGGGGCTGGATTTGTGTATCTGTGTTAACAAGCTGTGTGAGGGGATTTTCATCCGCAACATGTCTTCTTGGTAAGCCGTGCGCTCAGTGACAAAGATAAGGAAGGTGGCACGAACAGGGATATCTCACTCTTACTGCTCAGTCTTCCTTTGTGCAAAAGATTTCTGTTGCCACACTAGGGGAGAAATGATAGCACACACTTATCGAGCCGCTGTGACATATCAATAGCAAAGGTGAGGTTGAATCTGAGCATTATCTGACCAGAACATCTTCAGAAGAGATGGCCAAGGGCCTCCACAAGCCAATTGTCTGTCTAAGTGTCTGGCTGATGGTTGTAAATGACAAATACTTCCTCTGAAATACACATCAGTTCTGGAACAATTTGCGGAGGGGAACAGGTCATGAACAACTTAACTGTCACTAATAGTAGTCCGTAATTATTACCTTGTTAGGCCGTGTTTCTTTAAAGCCACCCCCTGGGAGAAGCAATGAAGTCAAGGGCACATCTTGGACAGATCTGCCCCTGCAGATCTCTCTGTGGGATTACCCTTGTGTTTAGCCTTGCTGTTGAAATAATCAATTACATTCATCTTCTAATTAATGAACTAGTATCCGTTTCATAGAACATGCTCATGCCATAATTGCCGCAATTGTGTTAACAGTGGAGCACTCAGGGAATGAATGTGCATGGAGTGCTGTTGAGCTTGAATTGCATGCTGTGGGGAGGCAAGGGTAATGCTTCCTCTGCTATTGAGCAGACACTTTTTTTGATGAGAAAATACAGAAGAATCTGATCAAAATGCCACTAATGAGACTTTTCTTCTCTGGTTTACTGTGTATTAACCATACCTTTCTTTTTTATGATCAGAATTTTTTCAGGTTTCGGTTTAAATATTTGTCTTAGTAGAATCCAATTCTCTACAGTAGGAAAAGTCTCCAATGTACTGTATGTGGAGAAAGAAAAAACATTTTTCTTCCTCCTATTTTTTATAATATACTGTCAAACTTTTTTGTGTATAAGGTTTCAAAATTCCATAGTATCTTGAAAATCTTTAATAAAAAGTATAACATCAATATTAAACTTGTCTGAATAGAGGCTTTATGGAGACTGAACTGGATGGACAATTTGATAACTTGGAAAGTGATACTTCCATTTGAAATGAGTTTACCTGATAATATTTTAGACCTTATAACAATTAAATTCTATATTGAAAATCGGAGGAAAAAGTATGTGTGTAAAACTTTAATAAAGCCAAGTAGAAATGTCACAGTGAATTACTGGGGCAGTTCTTTCACTGGTGTGAATTGGCCTGGCTCCACTGAATTAAGAAAGGGCCTAGGTCTTTAAGTTCAGTCTTCCACTGAATCTAAACATGACTCATAAATACATACATATGCATATCCAATTTCTTGTGAGTGTTTCTAGGGCTAGTTATAATAATGGCTTTTCTATGTTTCTCCTGGAATCTGAGAATAATGTACAGATTTATTTCGGTGAATCAGAACATACAGCAATGAAAGGTAGTTGGGATGATCATGTAAGGGTCTCCGTATACATAAAAACAAATGACTAGACTCTTACTACACTTTTGTCAAACTGAAATAAAAAAAATGCAAAAGATTTGTTTTGTGTTTTTTTTTTTTGTTTTGCTGTGTCACTTTTCCACATCCAGTTTCCTTGTTATCTTTTGAACACCTTAAATCTAGTTTAAAATTTGCATTTCAGTTGGTTATACAACTGGTATTTATTTGTGTAGCACCTCTTTGCAACTCATCATCAAGTGGAGGAATGTTGCTGTATGCTAAACAAATTAATGCTCTGTTATGTAGATGATGACAGAAAATATCTGCTTTATGTAATTACAGTTTTAGACCAAACAAGAAGAAAATTCCATTAATAATTTATGCATATGATAGTCAAAACAAATTATCCTATTCCATATTCCAGAACAGAGGCAATATGGAATGATTTTCTAGAAATAAAACTATTTCTCGCTTTGGCTTCTTTGTGCATTTGTGTGCCAAGTTTCAGCCTAAAGCAGATTTTAATTGTTGCATTATGAAACTCTCAAAGTGGCTGTGATGAAGATACTGACAAACCGAACAATACTAGTGTTGCCCAGTTACACTGCAAAAGTTACACACAACAAGTTGTATAAATCATTATGCAGTGGATGTATGTCAGCTGCCAAATTATGGAATCTGAAAGAAAATTCTATATGTGCAGCTTATTCCAGAATTTTCTTCTCCGATGTTTCTTTTACCTGTCAGTAAAATCTGTCACTTGTCTTGTTGCGAGAGTATGAATATTGAATTAATGGACCTCTGCTCCAATCCAGACAGACATTTCCTGATGGGAATTCCTATGCTTTGGAGCAGCCAGCTGTGCCAGTGCTTTGAACTGGTGTGGACGTGTGGATGTGTGTTTGCTTCTGCAGCAGCACATGCAGATGTAGCACTTCAGAAACCTGTGCTGGCTTGTGCTCTGCCTCTTCCCCCCAGATCTATCAGGAAAAAACTTTCTCATGAAGAGGCATGTGAACACTCTGTGTGGAGTTGTGATAAATTACAGATGCATAGTAAATTAAATTTATGATAGCTACCTTTGACCTCCTCCTGTATGACTTACTTATTAATCACATCTCTTCTGGGATCACTTCTGCTGAACAGCTTCCAAGATTTCCCACATTTTTAAACTAGACTGCTAGAGGTGTGCATTTGAATATATGATGCTACTGAAGGAGGGAGAAGTGAGTCAGAGACCTCACCGAGGAGAAATGTTTCACTGGTTTGGAAAACTGAACTAGAATGGAGGAAGAGGAGGAAAGTTACAGCTCTGAGCAACACTAGATTCATGTCAGCACATTCAATGGTGCTTCCTCTTATTGACTGTATTATGGTGGTGGTGTGCTCATACATAGACAAGTGTCTAATCAAGATTAGGATACAACGGCCAAATCTCTTCTCCATTCTTCTCAATTCTGGATTCAGATCATGGATGATAACTCAGTGAAGTCAAACTCTCTGCTACTCTCTCCTATGTCCCCGTACTGACACTTTCACCCTCAACACAGAAGTTGTGAAAAGGGGTCCATATAAACTCACTCAAAGTGTCAGCTCTGGGAAATTGTGCTCCTTCCTTTCATGAGCCAGTGAAGATAAAAATACTATACCACCACCATCCATTAAATGCATTCTCTATATATAGAGAATATATTAGAATGATACTACGGATATTGAATTTATCTTCATGAGATGGGGATGGTCTCATCAGTCATGACTGTCACAACTAAGCAAAGACACAAGTGAATAATGAAGCCACCCTTATCGAGTACAGATGAATTCAATTTCCTCCGCACTATAATGTCATATTTGATTCAGTGAGCTATAACACCTACTTTTTATTTTTTAAGTTGCCCCTGGGTTCTATCTTTTTCTCATTCTCTCACTCTAAAGCTGTTTTTGTGATGCATTTTTCTGCTTTTATGCATCCTGCATGTTTTTTCCGCTGTCTGACATAACAACTAAGTTGAATCATAAATGGCAGACACAGAATGAGAACACTTACCGTGTCAGGTGCCTAAATTCCCTGCCCCTACTAGCTTTTCTGGAAGACCTATCCCTGGGAGTTATGCTGACAACATTTTATGCACTGAAGTGCAGGCCATGGATAAATGGCCTTGTTGTGGGATATCTGTAAGGCTATACCCTCTTGTGATTTTTGAAAAAATGTGTATGAGTCCATCCTGATGCACAGAGTAGCATGAAGGAACTAGCCGTAGGAGTGGCCTTCGTGTTAAGCAGCCATAACCGTTGTGAACACAGGCTGTGAAGAATAAACCAAATGTGTACAGTACTATGCAGCAGTAGATCATGTGCAGAAGAGTCCATGCGAAAACAAAGCAGGGAGCAAAAATTGCTATGGCCGCCTTCTTATCAGGACAGATTTTAGTATAAATAGGGCTAATCGGAAAGTGTGCTCCTTTCCACACCAAGTGCTCCCTGCACTCTTCCCCAGTAAACGCCTTTGCTGTGTGCTGCCTCTCAGCCTGCCTGGTAAGCTACTCTTTCAGGATGCTTTGGATGCACTGGGAACAAATGGCACCTGCACAGCACTGCCATAGCCAGGCATTAAGCACTGCGAGAAGTGCACAGGGACAAAGCATATTCGAACCCTTTTCTACTCCCACTGCTGAAGTTGTGCCAATATGCTGGCTGCAGACAATACCAGATTTGTTTTCAATCAACTTAACCATTCACATAATCCTACAAAATTGAGGTCTATCTGCTTAGGCAGAAGAATGTGCCACTTAAGCTCCCAAGGGCAGAGCATAGCGCTGTCCCTGGGAAGAGCTCCTCTCATCTGGCATAGCACTCAGCACAGTGGAGGCATGGCCTCTGGCTCAAATCCCCAGAGATTTCTGTAGTTTTTCCTCCTTGTGATACAAATAAACACAAATGTGTTGTGTGAGCAATGCAGCTGCTGCATTGACTCTGGGCATGGGGCTATTTTGTACCTAGTCTGTATATTCTGTTTTGCTTAATACAGAAAAGGGCACAATAGCTCAATTTCAAGCTAATTATAGCAGTAGAAGATTCTGTGGGAATGTCTCTCCAGGTTTTACCAACAAACTCCTTAGAGAAACACGGAAACGTATTCACATTATATTTACCTAATAGATGAGATTCAGTCTATTAGATGAGATATGAAGTAAATTAAATTCCATGGCAGGTGAACACCCTGAGGGTACTGTAGTTTATAACACTATATTAATATTCCATAAGACCACTGCATGAACTTAGTACAGCTAACTTCAAAATTAGCTTTACAGGCCACCTGCAGATTTTTTTCTAGTTGCTTTCATAGTCAGTGCTGCAATCATAGATAATTTAACATAAATATTAAGTAAATAATTGGTTCAGAATATTTCAAGGTTAGGGACATAAATCTCATTCCTATTACATGAATGCAAACCATAAAAATACAAGGTGGTACTTAACCTGGCAACTTTAGTTTCCAACAAGCCATATTCCCTTCCATTTTTTGAAAAATAGAAAGGACCTAAATAAATTCTGCAGAACGCAGTTACAGAAGGTGCAGAAGAATTATTGTTGAGAGGAGATATTAATTCAGAGCTCTATGTAAAAAAATCCTCAGACTGTTAAAATTATTGTAATGAGCCCTACTAAGATTTTAGAGTGCATTTGTGTAGATTTAGTGACATGAATATAGACTGAAGGGTTTTTGTTATGCGTTTCTAAAAGGATGATTTCTGAAGCTGAGCACTAGCTGAGGTAATAAGAAAGAGGTAGTGGGTGTGCCTCATTGTGACAGCTGTGGTTAAGAGATGCTTTCTAATTATCCTCCAGAAGCTTACAACTTGCAGGTTAGCCAGAAGTAATCATCACAATAACCAGGTGGTCCCGTAGGCAGAAAAGCACATTCACATTTTGAAGGAAGTAAGCTCTTCTTCTAATGCAGTTCTCTCTTCTTGCCAGAGCTTGGGAAGGAGATCAAGAGGAATTACTCTTGGATGTCAGACTTCTGACCGTTTCCTAAAAAAATCTTAGCGGTTCATAACAGTGATACTTGGGAAAAAGTCAGCAAGGTACTCTCCATTGTGTGCATTTTCCCAACATCATCACAGCTTTCATTTGTTGTTTTTTTTAATAAGCTACTTGCATTTTTTTTCTGACAGTATCATGTCTGTGTAGATTCTTGTTTGATGACCTTGTTCCTAATTTGTCCGTAAGGGTACAAGGAAGCTTGTATTTTAATCATAGCTTCAGAGAGTGAGTTGGTTTAATAAGGTTTCCATTGCTTTCCAGATCCTTCTCAAAACATTTGCTGTCTGGTATTATTGCTAAGTTGTAAGAGGTGGATGAGGAAGGAGAGCTGCAGGTGTTTCTCACAGACCAGGTGATGCCTGTTAATGCAAAATTGATCTGAAGAAGTAATTTTGTCAGCACCTGTCACAGAAAAATTGAAATCAGAGAATCTGCTTTCAGAGTTTGGGTCTGTCAGCTTTTACCTGTTGCTTCCTTACTATGCAGAGCAATTCCTTTAGGTTTAGTAAGATTTTTGTGTGTTCTTTTTATTTCAGACCATTAAATATTGAATCTCAACAAGATAAGTCTCCTTTAAGTGATTCTGTTAAAAGATGTCTGCAGAGGATACCTGCTGGCTATTGACCTACTGCAGCAGGGAAATCTTTTGCAGATATAAAATTGGGATAGCAGTATCTCTCTCTGGGCTTTATTTTCAAAGGCAAGCGTGTGGAGGCTTTGGCTTTGGTGGGGAAGGCAACGCTTTGGATCTTCCAGTCATGGTAGCAAAATCCACCCCAGTTAGCTGTTAAGATGTTATCTGAATATTTAGCAACTTAAGCAACTGTAGGGAATGTTTCTTAAAAGTAATTGAAAAGGATTAAAAGGGAGTAAAAATCCACCAAGAACCTGAGAGGAAATCTGAGACTTTTTAGGCAGAAATGTTTTCACTGTCTTTTCTCATACATGTGATGGATGTTCTTCTTCCTGTATGCCCAGAAATGAGGACATGTCAGTGTGAACTTTTAATTATTGTGATGTATTGATTTGGACATAATTTCTCTCTCAAAATTGAAGTATATTTGTGTGAGGATAGTGAAAAAAAAAAAGCCCACACATGAAAGTGAGCAAAAATCAAACATGGAGTAGGAAGAGAGAGGATAGAAAATGAAGGCAGAAGAAGGATATAAAAAGCAGGCAGGGATTATCCTACTTATTCTGAAAATTTTCTCCTCAGATTTATTGAGGTACTAAGATGTGTCTTGATTACATTTTCCTGTGTCTGCTAACAATCCTGATTTTGCACTTTGATACTATGTGGGCTCACACCTACTATTAAATTTTCATGATTGAATAATTTCAGTAGGGAAAAGTCTGTCTATTAAAGTGCATAGAAGTTCAATAACTAAAGTCAAAGGCAGACATATGAGGTAATACATAGTGTAACTTTTTATATTCTCAATTCTTCTTACCAGACCCTGGAGATACTGGGAGACAATGGAGACAATGTGTAATGAATGACAGAAAATGTGTGTAAAAGCATTGTATGGTGAATAAATTAAAGCCTTTAGTCATAAGACCAATAATAGCAGAAGCGAGAAATAAAGAAGTATAAGCAAGGGAGACAAAACATCTAGCAGAACAAATGGATATAATAATTTTCAAACATGTCAGCTTGAATCAGCTAAGGTAAACAATTGGAATCTCAGTGCATGCCTGGACTAGGCAAGCTTTGCCACTGAGTACTGTAAAATGGAAAGGAGTCATAAACTGTTGGAGAACAGAACAGGAGTATGTGTCTGACCATTTATAATCTTTTAATCAAACATGGAGTCCATAGCTGGAGTCTGGTAGCTTTGGAGACTACTTTGTCTGTGTATTCATAGACCATTCATAACCCAGTGAGCCATAAAATGCTCTCTTACTTTCTTGCATCAGCGATTTCAACAGCTTCCTCTGGGACAAATTTCTCTAATAACAAGAGGTAAATCAATTTTGCTCTTGCTCAGTCCTAAGCAAACAGCTCTGGCTGTTGTGACTTACCAGATTAGTGGAGGTTGTGCAGGGAAGACAGTGTAACTGTTGGAAGCTACTGGGTGCCCTGTCAAACTGCGAATTGTTTGTAGTATGGACTATCATGAGTACTGATGCTCTGAAAACATGAGGGTACTGCTGTGCCTTGCGGTGTGGTGGAAGCCGGTGCCTGCCGCATCACACCTTCCTTTGTAAGGGTGCTGTAGGCCAGCCTGGGACTTGGCGAGCCTTGACTCCTGTTGTGGAAAATGGAGGCAGTCACCATCCATGGGGCTGGATGGTGTGAGTATTTGTGGTGGTGGCACTGGGGAAGGGGGTTTCGACGGTGGTGGCGGGAGCACAGATGGACGCGGTGCACTGTAGAGATGGTGGCACTCTTCTACTTCTGTGTGTGACAGGGAGGGTGCAAGGAAAGGGCTGTAGAGGGGCAGCACTTCTTCCCTGCACCAGCCAGGGTGCCTTCCTCCCCCTCCTGCCACCCCATTGCTTATGAGCTTACCACTCTTCATTCCAACAGCTGACATAAGACATCGGCCAGTAGTATTGTAATTCAGGGGACAATGTGGATGTTTGACTACTCACACTCTGTGAGAACCAAACATTGATTTATTTGGGTTAGTTTAAAAAACAAACAACAAAAACCTCAATGGACAGTCTTTCCTTGCAAAGTTTCTTGGGCCTTCCTTTGGAACATTTGACCCTTTTAGAAAAAGGATACCAGACAAGGCCACTGGTGAGATTTGGCTTGTCAAATCAAGAATTTTTCTCCTGTAGCTATTTTTCTCTCCAACTTATTAGTTTGAGGCTCAGCTGCTGGCCACGTGGTGCCAAAGCTCTCGTCCTACCTTGTAGTGACTGGGGGTTTCCCTTCACGTGAGGGTTTGACAAAAAGCATCCTTACTGCTCCTGAGGATTTCCTGGTTGAAAAGGTTCTGAATGCTGCTCTGTTTTAACTGTTTTTGGGGTTGTTTTATTCCAAAACAGCTGTGTTCACTTAACGTTTTCCTATCTTTTCCTTTTTTCTGCTCTAGATGGCAATGTAACACTTTTTCATCTACTGGCAGACTCATGTTTTTCTAAAATTTGTATAAACCTAGTAAGCCAGCAATAGATGTCTCGTATTATATGTGTACAGTACTAGCTGTAATGGCTCCCCTGCCACTCAGCTGTGACTCTCACCCCTTCATTTGTATCCACCCTCCTTCCTTGTCTTCCTTCTGTCCTCATCTCACAGGGTCCATCTCCTGTTCTTGCCACTCTTCTCCCACAAGCTTAATTTTTTGCCTGCATCAGATTAAGATAATTGTGCGTGAGACAGCTTTGACTTCTGTTTTCTTCACCCCCTTTGTGACACTGGCCCAAATCTTAGCTTTCACATTCCCACATTTCCACTTCTTCCTTCGTGCCCACATTACTGATTTCATAACCTTCCCTCTTTGTGTCTTTTTTTTTTTTTTTCTTTTTTCTTTTTCTGGAGCAAGAATGTAATTTCTGTGAAAAGCTCTATAAAAAAAAACCTGATTATGCTCTTCTATTTTGCCTGTGAAGTAAAATGTGCTATACTGCCATTCTATGCTACTGAAAGTAGGAAAAGGTGAATAGCATATATTTTCAGTTGTTTAAAGGCATCTATGTTGCATCAGATTAACATCTACCTATTATTCTACCCTAAGACTGGCCAATGGTAGATACTGAGGGAAAGAGTATTAGAAATGTGATGTATAAATTCCCTTCAGGTGGCACTTGAGACTTTGAAGATTTCTTGAGCCAAAGGTTGTTGTGTATTGTTGCATCTAATGGTTTTGATGGAGATTTCTTCTATGAACTGTGGAGTTTGTTCTGTAATTAAATAATGGAACATACGTAAACAGTTCTTAATTTTCAGATGCTTTAAATCTGCTTCTTGATAATTAAATATGGTGTCCCTAGTTACTGGGTTATAAGACCTTGTGAATAATTATCCTTATTTTTTGGGGGGGATGAGGTAAAGTGAACCATACACTGTATAACAGAGTTATGTAATGATGCTGTCTGTTTTGTTCATTTTTTCTATCCTACTAATCCCCAGCAGTCCATTTTGTTTTTTAATCTGCTGCTGAGCAAGAAGATGATATTTTTTGGGATGAGTGCAAGATCTCTTTGTAAGAGGTAGCAGATAATTTGGAATGCATTGTTATTTCTAAATCGTGTGGTTATTTCCCTCCTCTGTTCTTGGCTTTGTATTTATGGACAGTGGATTTCATTTGGAGTGTTATTACCTGCTCACTTGGAAACATGATATGTCCTGCCGCTCTTCACAGTCATCTTGCAAGTGAAGTGAGTAATTCTGAATAATCTGAAAACTTAGCCACCTCATTCGTGAATGTGTTGAGGAGCGTAACCTTTAGCACAGAAGACCATCATTGGTAACTTTCCTGAGATGTGAAAACTTACTATTTATTCTTATTGTTAATTTTATATCCCTTTGTGAGTAATTAATCCTTGATATCCTTGAGTGGACCTTCATTTTTCTCCCAGGTCATCTTAGAGAGTCACAGATGATAAACCTTGTAAAGGTGCGGGTAGAGGGGAGGAAGGTATCCTCTGGATTACACTTTTCCATATGTTTTTTTAACTCTTTCAGAGAACTCCAATGCATTTCTGGGGACTGACTTCCATGGAAATCATGTTGACTATCCCATTGAATTTTCCTGTGTGTCACCGGAATTGACTTTCTACTATAATTTCAACCAATTACTGGTCAAAAGACACACAGGGTATGTGTGTCCCTTCAATTATTGCACTTGTGACAAACTTTTGATTAGGAAAATGGGAAAAGCAACTGAAGAGGTAATGAACAGTTACAAAATTACTGTTTGAAACAGTACAAAATTAAAATTTGAAAAATGGCCAAGTGGAGAGTGGCTTGGACGAGAACCACCACAAAAATGGTAGCAACTACTTGGGAAGGGAAGTAAGGAGATGAGCAAGAAAACAGATTTTTTTTTTTTATAGTAAACTTAAATGCAGAGAAGTATGTTCAAAGATGTGATACTGATAACACAGGCAGAAAAAACAGCAGTGACAAAGCATAATAGGAAGTGTATCAAAAGCCATCTTTGCTAGATGGTGAGGTCACTCTTGGCTTCTAACATGTGCATACACACACTAAACCTGTGAATTAGATTGGATGTTGTAGGGTGGCTGTGACAGAGCACGATGGGAACGTGGAGACCAATTCAAAAAAGCCAAGGCCTAGAATAGGAGGTATCTGATGAAAGACCTCAGGAGTAATAGGAAATCATTCCATGTATAAGCAGTTTGTGAGAGAAATACAAGTGAAATAGGTTTCTTTCTCTGCTGTGCAGTAAAAATACCATGAGAAGAGGGTGAGAAGGCTTAGTGGGATGTGATGTCTTTAGTTGTAAAAAGAGGTAAGATTCAAGACTACCATGGGAAAAAAAAAGTTGGAGAGCTCTCAGATAAGTTAGATGTCTTCAGGTGGATGGGGCTGACCAACATCATCCTGCGATATTTAACGAACTTGAAAATGCTAGCACGTCTATTTAAGATATGGAGGATAACCATAACACTGGTTATCACAGCAAGGTAGGACTGAAAAACTACAAAAAGGCTTGTACGGGGTTTACCTTTATAAAAGGGAAAAAACCAACAACTTCATTTAAGTTCCAGGAAAATTCTGGGACAACTTATGAAACAAGTTGTGCCACATTCACCTTGAAGATAAGATGTTTAGCAACCAAAAGGACTTAGCAGTTAAAACAAACAAAAAAAAAAATCAAAGGAATCCAGTGTCTTTGCATGATAACAATCCACATGGGTAGGAGAGAAGCAGGAAATACATCTCTTCTTTAGATAAACATGGTCTTCACAAAAGTTCAGAAGGGAGGAAGTGAAATTGGTTGCTAGCCAGATCTAGAGAGTAACTTTTTGTGGTTGTTGTTTAAATAGAAACTGACAGTCCTAGCCAGATTTGTTTGTGGTCTTTCTGGTTAGATTTTATTCAGTACTTTACCAAAGTTCTGAACTTGGTGTTGACATGAAGCTGGGAGGCAGTGCAAATCCTCTGGAGGACAGTTAGAACTCAATATTATCTCAGTGAACTGATGAAATGGTTTCTAATAAAAACCTGTAAATCAATAGGGATATTCAGTTAGGCAGTGATAATCACCTACACAAATACGGGATGGGAAGCAACTGATTAAGCAACAGTCCTTCAGGAAAGAGTCTGTGAGTATAGCGATAAAAACCTGAACATGAGTCAACAATGCCTTGCTGTTACACAAGGACAAACTTCATAGTGAGAAGTATAAGCAAAAGGAAGCTTGCAAGTCATTTGACATAATCTTTTCACTCTACTCAGCCTTGGTGAGGACACACTGGAGAACTATGACTGCTTTAGAGCATCTCATTCTGTGTTAAATGTGGGATTACAATAAGAGGCTTTGAAGACGTGAAAGCCTTCTGCAAAAGAGCAAGGGAGTGATCTGTTCTCTGGATTTATGGGGTTGGGTATTAGAGTTCCTAACATTAAGGAGAATGAATCACTTGAACAACGTGCTTTCCTGGTCAGGCATTGCAACAGGCTGCCCGGGGAGGTGGTTGAGTCCCCTTCCCTGGAGGTGTTTAAAAAATGAGTAGATGTGGCATTTCAGGATGTAGTTTAGTAGGAATGGTGATGTTGGGTGGACGGTTGGACTCAATGATCTTAGAGGTCTTTTCTAACCTATGATTCTATGATATTTAATACCTTGGAAGCTGTACCATTGGAGGCTTTCTTACTACATCTGTCAAGGATGATGTAACATCTTACAGCTGACACAGCCTTGAGTCAGGGGATGGACTGAGATCATTTCCATTCCTGTCCATTGTTATCTCTCACTTTACCTCTTTCCCCTCTCTTCTCTGTTTTCCTCCATTATAAGTTGTTCACCGCCTCTTCAAGGCTCTCTACTTCCTGTCCCAAGTTTATTTTTCTTGAATTTATCCATGGAGAGCTAATGAGGCCAATGTCAGACTTGGTCAGACCTCACTATTCTTCTACTTTTCTGGATCATTCATTAGTTTATTGAACAACATTGGTCCCAGCATTGATTTTCAAGGTACCTGTGCTGGTGAATTCCCCACCTTCTGAGAATGACTGATTTGTTCCAAACTGTTGTTTCCTGTCTTCCAAACCATTATTAATGTGCCACCTTAATTTCTCTTCAGAACTCTTGTTGAAGGATCTTATCCAAAGTGTGTTGCTGGGTTTGGTTTTTGTTTTGCATGAATGCTGCATTATACCTACTGAAACACTGTTTTCTCACTGTGTCCTTTAAATCTCTGTTTCATGAATTATAAAAATGATGTTGATTCTGCCCCAGTATGTCACAGTTATTCATGGACCCACCTGTTCTAGCTGCTATTATATTTTATGCTAATTAGCAGGCAAATGAATTTTCTGATATGTTAATCAGACTCATTAGTCTGTAGTTCCCAGAATTGGCTCTGTAGCCCCTTGCAAAGTTTGGTCTGATATCTGTCTTTTCTCACTCTGCTGGAAAGTAATAGAGCTTGCAATAAGCAGAAGTGGATGTACTTTTGTTAGTTATTCTGCGATTTCACAACTGAATTTCTTTAGAACTCTTTGTGAGTATGACCTGACCTGGTTCATATTGTTTATTGTTTATGTTTATATTGTTTATAATTTTTGTGTATGTGCTTTAAAGTTTCTGTTGCTACTTAACTTTACTCCTTTATCAAGTTCTCCATAAAAAAATGGCTCCTGAAGACCACTCAGATTTCAACTTCTGTTGATGCTGATCAAAATAATTGACTACTTCTTATGGTGTTACCTTTCTTGTGAATGCCTCTTTCACTCTGACCATTGTTTTGCCCAACTGCCTAGTTAATTTTTTTTAAAAAAGTGTATTTTATACCCTTAGCATTTCACTTCCCTCCTGATGGGCCATTGCAGCCAGCCTTCAGGGAAGAATTGCCGAAAATTAAAAATAAGTTGCCTACAGAAAAGGATATGGATGTCATTAAGGGCATCCATGTTGTAAGTATCTACAACATTAATGACTTTCTCTTTAAATGTATTCTTTGCTAAAAATTCAAAATCAGTTAGCATTAGTTAACTGGGAACTTGCAGTGTACTAGCGCTTCTTGGAGCAGTATTTATTTGTATATTGCTACACCACAGCAGGGTCCTAGGTCACAGATGGGGCTTTCAGCCATATCTAATACTTTTACTATTACTGCTTTTAATGGTTCCAGCAAGAAAGATATGGAATTGCAATCCTTCCAAAACCAGTTAATTGTTTTAAAAATGTTCAAAAAGACATATATAAAGACACAGACCTGTTAGAGTGGGTCCAGAGGAGTGCCAGGAAAACGGTCAGATGTCTGTAACCTCTGCTGTGCAGAAAGGCTGAGACAGTTGGGGTTGTTCAGCCTGGAGAAGAGAAGGCTGCGGGGAGACCTTATTGGGGGTACCTTTCAATACTTAACAGGGCTTATAAGAAAGACAGAGAGAGACTTTTTACCAGGGTCTCTAGGGATAAGACAAGGCGTAATGGTTTTAAACTGAAAAAGGGTAGATTTAGATTGGACATAAGGAAGACATTTTCTACAATGAGGGTGGCAAGACACTGGAACAGGTTTCCCAGAGAAGTTGTGGGTGTCCCATCCCTGGAAATGTTCAAGGTCAAGTTGGACGAGGCTTTGAACAATCTGATCTACTAAAACGTGTCCTTGCCCCATGGCAGGGGACGTTGGACTGTGTGATCTTTGAAGGTCAGTTCTAACCCAAATCATTCTGTGTTTCTATGATTTCAATTTGAACTCTTTCTACCTGATTAACATTGTTCACGTGAACATGCAAAACACATAAAATGACCAATCTGAGTACATAGGGCAGGACCTAGGAAAACTGGGACATGCATATTTTCAAACATCACATGTAATGAGTTGGGGTTTTTTGATCAGAGTATCACAAAGGCCCTGGGTCCATTGGAAACTGACTCTGTAATATGATAGGTCCTGCAGTGAAGGATCTTGTTGGAAGAGTTTAACTTTCTAAATCCATCAATGAATTGGTCTCAGACCTGCTTTACCGTTTCTGTTTCTCCTATATTACAGATGCCAGATGGGAAAATAACCATAATAAATAATATTTCACCTCAAAATTTTGTTCCTCTAATAAAGGATGATTTTAAATCGTACAGTGCAAATCTAAATGTGTTTTGATGAGAAGGGGCGTTATGTCTGCTCATAGTAATATATGCAAAGGAGAATTAGGATGTTGGATAACTCCATATGTTATGGAGTGACTTTCAGTCACTAATCAGCTACCATGCAGTGCAAATACCAGAACTAAATTTTCTGTACGTTCAATTTTCTCTAAATAAAAAGGTGAAGTACAAAGTATTTGTGCAGCAAATATTACAATGAAGTCTGAACTGATAATTGATTCTGCAACTCTGTCTCTAAGCCATCACACCATTCCTAAATACTACAGAGCAATTGAAAAGATGACTGTCTTGTGACTGCTAGCCTAGGTACAGCTGAGAGTGTGACGGATTTAACATCAAAGAGCTGATGTGAAATTTCCATACTTTATTGGTCACAGTTGGTGACTCTGGTGTATCTGATGTTTGTTTTGAATTGCACATACTGTCCCACTGATTTGTATTGTTTTACTAATGCAAAGCAAGTGTAAACTCAGCTTAACTACCCACTCAAGCTAGTTTTCTGGCTGCTTTATGTCAAGGGAGTGGAAAAGCAGCCAAACCACGCTCATTTATGCGTCCTACATAGGTAGGCTGGCTGATCAAAAGAAGGACAAGCATTTTAGCATTAGATCAAATCTGTGATTTTTTTCGTTCCTTTGCCCAAAAGGGCATGTTGAGGAGTTTCAGTGCTCTGGTGTACTAGCAGATAGTAGAGAATGAACAATTTGTAAATGGTGACAGCAGCTTCCTTGAAAAAAGTGGAGTCTTGGATGTCCTGTGTCAAGTCTCGTCCTGTGCAGTTTCTCTAAGCTAATTCTTTCCCTTTTCTTTAGTTTTTTTTTTATCATTTCTGCATTGCTAGATGTTATACGACCCTTCAAAGTAATTTTTCAGCAGATTTATGCTGATACATTATTAAAGATAAATATTTCAAGTGATGCAAAGGTCCCTCAACTTCTTTTGAACTATATTTTTAATATCTAGGAAAGCTGATGTTTCAAATCATCCCTGATCTTAGTGCCCTAGGGCTTGCAAAACATCCCCAGTATTAATGAATGTAATCTGAGGAAAAAATTTGTCAGAGGGAGCTGAGAAAGGGACCATGAAAAACGTATTACGTAGACTGGAACAAAATGGCTAGCCTTCTGATTATAAATCTAAAATATTAAAATAATGAATTCACAGAACCCCTATTAGACATCAAAGCTTGTGTCTTATTGGGGTATGCTTTTAATTTATATGCCTTCTTTCAGGCCAAAAACAAACCTGATAAATTGAAAGTGAATTCCTAACATGATTGGAAAAACCTGACTCTGGATCGTTGTTGTCAATAGAAAGGAGACTGTGCAAGCTGAACTCTGCTCAACTAGATGCCTGTGGTATAACTTCATGGCACATTTTCAAATCTTACAACTTTTAAATACAGAGCTAAACTTTAAAGCAGCAACTTAGTAGCCCTTATGGTCTTTGCTCCTTTATGTTATTTCTATTTTCTTTGTTTCAGAAGTCTGCAACAGAGGCAGCTGTAGAAAGAGAGATTTTAAGTGCTTTCAGTTGCCAAGAGCTGCCAGCGTTAAAGCTAATAAACATGGTGTTTTTTTCCCCCACCTTTTGCTATAGGAATGAGGAATGCACTGAAATGAATAGACAGGCAGCTCATATTCTATATATTACCCAACCCCAAATTTCAGTTTAGGAGTGTTTAAGTACTTTCCATTTCATAACCTTCCCATTTCAAAAAAGTGAAGATTTTGTTATAGTCCACCTAGAAACACATTAGGATTCCAGAGATGACAGATAAATATAGTGGATGAAGCATGTTAAACATCAGTAGTGAGTGCACAAGATGAGAGAAAGCAAGTGATTATGGTGCTAATGTGAGATTTGGGAGACCTGCTTTCAATTCCCTCATCTGCCACAGGCTGCCTCTCTGACCTGGAGCAAATTTGTCTCTCAGGTGTAAATTTATAAATGTGTTTAGGCACACAACTGCCTCTGTTTAAACAAATACTTTGCTGATGAAATGGTAAGTTACCAATCGATGCATTTGGTTCCCTAGGCTTCCACTTTTGCTCTGCAAAATTAGGGGTGATGTTGCTCTATAAGCTTAGAGTTGTGCAGGGAACATAAAAGACTTCCTAGGCTCTCAGGATGCTGATGGTCCGTCTGTAGCAAGCATCGGAATATCTCATATGATTATGCCCCTGTATGAATTCATGCTGAGTTCCTTTCTGATATTGTATTCATTCCTGATCAACCCATGTCAAAAAGCTTATAGCAAACCCAAAGAAGGGCAATGGAAATGATCAAAGGTATGTAATGGTTTCTGCAAAAGGAGAGGTTGAATAGACTAGCACTCTTCTTCCTGATCGAGAGGTGTCTGAATGGAGATGTGATAGCAATCAATGCAGTTGTGAATAGGAAAAAATTACTGAGAGTTTCTCACCTTGTAAGTGATGTAGACTTAGCTTTTTACCCAACATACAGTTAAACTGCAGGAACCTTTTCCAAGGGGATTGTGGGTGATGGAAGTTAGATGGTTTTAAAATACGTAATAGAAAAATTTCTGGATGAAAAATCCATTCTGGATTATTGAACACAAAGAAACAACCTTGAGTTCAAGAAATTCTGTAGGCTCAGGCTGCAGGAGGCTGTGGGGAACTGTGCCTCCTGTTAAGCCTCGTATATTTTGTGCATGTTTGGTACTCACCACATCAGAGAGCATTCTAAGATGGATGGACCTTTTGTCTCGCCTGACACAGACATTCGTACGTTCTTCCTTTCTAAAGGGAAACAAATATAGACAAATATATGTTTCTGTGTGCATTGTTGTTCAATGACAGATGGTAGGCCTGTCCTTTGCTGAGAAAGCTGAGGGGAATATGATGAAAAGATATTTTTGCATTTGTGTTGTATGTTCTTTCCCTGGAATGAGAGAGAAGGGATTCCATTTGAAGAGTATGTTCTCCTTCAATGGCTGAATGTGTCTAGATCGTACCTTCAGAATTTAGTATTGGTGAAGGTCAAACATAGTGACAACCGTGTTAGCAATGGATCAGAGAATCAGCTGTGACAGCCTTCTGCCACATGCCATTTTTGCTCTAGACGGGGAGAAAACTACTCCTTTCACATGATAGCTTTCATCCTTTCCCTGCCCTTGCCCAGTTACTTATGGTTGATGAGAGAAAGTAAAGCCTGTTCATCTGTGACTGTCGGTTGTGGGTAAAAGCCTGTGAGGTCAGCAAAGCATCACTATTGTTCCTACCCAAGCCAGTTGGTATCACAGTCACAGCAGAGTTAAGGAGGAGTTACTCCTTTTGGAGATGCTCAACAGTAAAGGGAGGAATGATTCAGTTTAGCCTTGAGTGTTTTGAGTGTTTTGTTCCTGAGGCAGACTGTGGACTTTTGGGGAAACGCGGGTCACAATTTGAATGTGGATGTCCCCATGGCAATGAGCAGCACCACCTACTAGCTACCAGTTGTCTATCTCCTTACAAGAGAAGGAGGTATTTTCTGATTTTTTTTTCTCTCAGCAATCTTCTTTACAGAAACCCCATTTGTATCAAGGCATTCTTCTACGTGAACTGAAAGACATGCATCTCTCTCTGTGAGGTTTATTAACACTACCTACCGTGTGGTAGCACGGCATACCCAGCAGCAAAACATAGCACTTTCCTCCCAGCAGGACTGGAATACAGCTTCCAGGCTTGCCATAGCCCCGACAGACCTGGCAGTGAGGAACTGAGATGAGACAGTTTATTTGCAAAACAGAGAACTGTATTGCTAGCAATGAACTGAAGAACAAACAGAAGACTTTACACAAATGTGACACTTGCTCTTTTCAAATTACAGCCATTGTATTTTTACTACAGATGAAAAACAAACAAGCTGCTCTGTCTTGTCTCTCCCAGCTTCCTTAGAGACTCAGCTCAGCTTGGCTGCATGTAGATCAATTTGCTTCAAGAGATCAGCATTTCCTTTTTAACCTTTTGAACTGTAAGCCCCCATAGGATCTTGAAGTTTTCATCAATTATATATTTTCATTTTGTACTGGTAATCGATAACATTTTAGAGCACTAATGTCATACCGTATCTTTGTCTTGGGCTAGTAAGTGAATAATAACTAAATAATGCATTCCAAACAAGAGAGCAAATGAATATTCTCCCTCCAGTGCACAAAGAAACATGCAAAAAGAAATCACTGAACAATAGGACATTGATTTTTCTGGCTCCAAAGTTTCCAGCTCCAGGCAGAAAAGACCAGAATAGAGTTGTAGTGCATTATCTTACTCCTGAAGTTGCGCTTGGGCACGAAACTTCAAAATGCCTCTCATTTTCCCAGCATTACTACTAGATAAAGGTTTGGTGCAGACCAAGGTAATGCTGAGAATTCACAGTTCTAGGAACATTTGGAAAACAAAAGAAATGCTTGCAATCCCAGCATTGTTGGCAGGGCCTTTTCAAACGCTATGTGTTCTCGACAGACAAATCTTTCAAAAAATTGATATCTGGAAAACAAGGCTACATCTGTACTAGCAGACCTGAGAGGGTTGGGGAATAGCCTCAGACTCTGGTTTGCAATCTTACATGCTGTTACATTGTTAATACACCTTTTGTCAGTATTTTGGCCAGTGCTAAGGAGCACTCTCCCAAGCAGCGCAGGAACGTGTGCAGATTGGGAGTTAAAGCTCTCGGCAAACAGCTTGAACATGAAATCCCTATTTTGGGTACAACAGCTTGGCTGTGCAGATCAGAATCACGCTGTGTCAGCTGGCCTCGAGGCCAAAGAGCAGTCTATTTCTCATTTCATTTGCTAATGTGGACATAGTCAATGAGTACTATCTGTATTTGATAATCTTGCTAGCAGCAGCAGAAAGAGCATCTCGTGGCTAAAGTATTGGACTGGGACTGGAGAGATTCAGTTCCTAGACATTGCACAGATTTTCAGTGTAACTTGGGGTCTCTTGGTCCCTCTGTGCTTGTTTCATTTATAAAATGGAGATAACAAAACTTTCTTACTGCAGATGCTGTGGTGATGTCATGTGGAAAGATGTGATAGATGGATTGTAACCTATTTAATACAGCAAACATCTCTTACTGGATGTGTCTAGAAAACTCAGTTCATCTGACTGAGAAAAGTTTCCAGTTCTCTCTCTCTCTCCCTGTCTCCTACTGTTTATTTCTCCAAATCAAACTGTTTAGCTCAAGCACTGAGGCCTCTGGAGGCCCTGGAATCTGGCTGGGTTGTTTTTGTCCTCTGTAAATTCAGCCCACCAGTGTACCAGAAAGGGTTGAACCCCTGCTTGGAGTTTGTCAAAATATGTTTTGAGCCTGAAAGATTTAGAAGACAGGCATACGGCATTTTCTAAATAAGGTTTGTGTTACTGGAAAATTTGGGACCAACTGTCAGTGACTAGATGATACAGTGCTGCACCATAATAACAACAACAACAGAAGAGAATAATGAATAACTGTTAAAGATGCACAAAAGAAGATAGTTGCATTTTCCACCCTGATTTAGGACAGTGCTTAAACTTATCCTTTATATTAAGCATACTCAAGCACTTTTCCCAAATAGAGACTAATGTAATCTGATTTTGGCTACAGTAGTACCTGATGCTAGACAATTATTCTGTCCAGAATGAGATCTGAAACAAAGCAAGTATTCACTTGGACAAGTTTCTCTCCCTAAATCACTATTCTGCCTGGTGGTAGCAATGCTGGAGTCTCCCTTCCCTCGAATTTAACATACTGCTCTTTATCAGTCCTGTGGTTCCTTCTCTCCTGTTTGTCTTCTCAAGAGGCAAGCCCCAAGGTTTCTCTTCAGCAGAGCATTCTCAAATATGTGCTAATATATTGATGTATGTACTGATGAAATTTTTGTGGCAAATCAGTATAAACTTGCAGGTGCCACCTTAGTTTAGGCATGAATTTGCTGCATTTCTCGTGGAGGCGGTGATGCATTTGAATAAAGGGCCTCTGCCTTCTTCTAAACAAACTCTTACATCATGACTGACTGCATTTGCTAGCACGATGACTGAGTTGTCGGGAGTATATATGCTGAATATGGGTGGGTTATTACACAACACTGTTTTCACTTGTTGCAATGCCCTAGCATGTGTTCCTGATGCCAGCCAAATTACAGTCTTCTGTAGCAGTGGAATGAGCAAATAACCTGCACTTGGGATATCCTCACATATATTAGTACGTGTCCAAGATCCTTTGGCTTGATTTCTTGTCATAAGACAAGAGGTGTCCATGTATTCCTGCTTTACCAGGATATGCTTTGTCTGCCAACTTCATAGCATTTCATTATTCTTTTACATTTCACTTTGTTTTATGTTTCACTAACTGATCTAATTCTTAAAATGTAAATGAAAAAATGTCTATCTGTCTCAAGGTATATTAAAAGTGAACAGTTCAAATGATTCACCCTCTAACCCGATTTTCCAAAATATCTTTTTTATTCAGAAGGTTATACATGATTTTAACAACTGGTCAGAACAAATGCCTGAAGCTCTAGGAATGAAGAATGCTTTCTCCGATTCCATGTGTTAAAATTTCTAAGATCTAGACAAACCCTTCTTCTTTTTTATGCTCAATTACTTAGAACATAAAGTAGTATGTTTAATTTGGCTAGAAATCCTTACTTTTCCAGCTTCTTGGACATATCTCTAGTCTCTGTCAGTGTAAAGGACATAATTCTGTAATGAATCTTTCTCAAGACTGCCCTTTAGCTTAAGACAGTCCTCGACTGCTGGAGGGCTTTCTGCCCCAAAAGATTTATCTGTTCCTCCTGTCACCTCAGACCTACGTGCTAGCACAGGTGGGAATTGAAGAAGTTTTCAGACTTTCCAGCCAAACTTTCTGCACAAAACCCATTAAGATTTCTGTGCAGATGAGGGTAGAGAGGGGACCTGTTGAAGTGCATATGCTTCTTTTAATCTTGACTACAATACAATCAGATTTTTCTATTGATCTTTGATCTGAAGTACAAAACGTCCCTTAAGCCACGGGAATTCAGTGTATCTATTGAATTATCTATCTATCTATCTAGCAACAGTAGAGTCAGTTTTTAGAAATATATATTCACTTACTCTATCATTTTAATTATATTATTTGAGTATCTGACATACATCTTTGGTTTTCAGAAGTTTGCAGAAAATTCGGTCTTCACAGGTATATGCTCAGTGGAGTTACTTTTTAGTCAGGAGTTAAATTTTATCCTCAACACTTACATGCTCTCAATTCATCCTACTGATGTTACTGAGAGTCTCTAACTTCAGTAGGAGTTTGATCAGGCCCTAAAGAAAGTCAGCATCAGCTACAAAAAACAACAAAGGACCATTTCTATAGAGAAATTCAATCAAAATGTCCCTCTTCAAGAATTAGAAAAGGCACTGTGGAAAGACTTTCAAGAAACCAGCTAAAATATGTAATTAAATTTCTAACATCTGAGATGGTAGACGTTTGTACTGTTCCAGTTTATTTTAATTATTTATTCTTTGTACAATAGAATTTAGCAAAGGTGACACACCCATGTACTTTTAAGTGAATACCATCTTTCTTGTGGATTATCACATAAATTTTTCCAGTAATGAAACTTACATGGATTATGAGGCCAGAATAAGAAAATATTCTCAAATTTCTTCTCCCCCATTTAATTTCGAAGCTCCCAGAAGACTAAAAAATAACATAATTCCCCTGGCTGCTCCAGGGCCCAGCCTTCCTGATCATTCATAGACATTTGCATCTGGCGTACTCTCTGAAGTGAACCAATTGTTTGTGGTCATATTCATGTGCGCGTTTGAGAATATGGGGCCACATGAGTAACACTGAAAAACCTTTGGATTTCTTCACTTTGTGCAGACTTTCAGCACCATCCCAGAAGGTCTTTTGTGCTCAAGCCTCTCTGAACTGCCTCATGACACACCTTAGCAAGCATAGCGTATGTATCGCACTATAAACCCTCTCTTCTGGTAAACCATAATGCAACCCTCTCATCATTTCAGACATTTTGACCTGAAGAAGAAAACACCAAACCAGTAACACACTAGTGGTATGCAAGCACTCTCTGGGACTCATGGGAGGGCTGTGAGGAGACCAAGGAAAAGTACTACATGTTAAAAATGCAGTCAGCATGCTCCAGCAGCAGCTGGGTGTGAGAAGCATGGATGATAACGAATAGGCTGTGCTTCAGCTAGGGGCCAGAGGTCTTTGCCTGGACTGGACTTTGAGTTTTCCAGATGGTGATCAACAGGCACAGCTGACTGATTGCATGAATTTTTATTAATTTATTTATTTATTGTAATAAGAAGGCAGCTCAATTTTTGGAGCTTGCTTAAGTATATGTTTCCTTAGCAAATTAATAGATGGCGGATGTAAATGAGGAGTAGGAAGCAGTTTTTTTCTTCTTGGTGGTTTTCAAATTCTTTTTTGTGTAAACAGGAGCTGATTTTTCTTATAATATTTATGAACAGAAAATAACATTGAAGTCATTGTTTAAGAGGTGCAAAGGTATAATAATAACAGCACAAACACTGTATAACATTCCAGATGCTGAAATGCAGACTCCTGTTTTGAGAACCAAGTTGTCTGCTGTTGGTGCTTGATTCATTATTTACATCCATTTGGGAAATGAGCCCTCAGGAGATTGAAATATAATTATCCAGTTACTTGTTCTTAGTGGAGGAAAAAAGAAGAGACAAAAAAATCCCACAAGCAATGGTACAATGTCTTACCAAACCACCTGTACAAAGTTTCCTTCTTCATTTTCAACAAACTGCATTAACACAGTGACATTCGTAGAATCACTCAATAGGGGCATATGGACTTTTTGCGTAGAAAAGATAGGTAAATAGCTGACTTGATATTTCAATGTGTGTCCCTACTTATTGTTGGTTTTGAACGGAAGACGATTAAATGGAGAAACAGAATATGTTCTGGGAGGGGAGGAGAGCAAAAAATGGTCGAAAATTGCAATGATGTCTCAGCAGTAATTGCTTGAGATCTGTTATGTCAGCAATAATGTGAAGTATTTTGTATCCTGTTATTGCTTCTGTAAGAAAAAAGATCTGTTCTTCAAAGAGGTGAGAGCACCATCTGTGGCAGTTATGTGGGAACGAAACTTGTGAGAAGACATCATGTTTCCATCTGTTTTCAGAGAGCCTTAAACAATGTCTAAATCTACTGAATAGCTTCTGCCATGTGAACTTGTGAAGTGTGGTTTACAATGTTTTATGGCTTCTGCATCTGAACTTATGCATGCAAGTCCAGAATGACTGTTTGTCAAGTGTAACCGCCTTTGCGTACGGACGTGTCTGCACTGGAGGGCACACACAGCATCAAAGGCCTGCCGCGGCAGCTGACTTTCATGTTGTCCATATACAAGATGCCATATACGCTGAAGCAGAGAGCACCTAAATTCTTTGTCAAGCTCTTCTGTCTCCAAATGTTGGCTTCAGAGTGTGTTTAACAACAGATATTTTAAAGAATAAAATGTGGTAATGCCAGGTTATCGTCTTGTGGTACCTTTGTCTTTTTTTAGTATCGGTGACCTTGTGGCACTTGTATCTTTTTCTAAGAAGTCATACTGTCTCCAACACCTCTAACTAATTGGGTAAGTTAACACTGACCTTTGCAGTTATTCTGTATTCTCACTTTGCTGTCCTGCTCATTGTAACGTTGGTTTTTAGGGAAGCTCAGAAGGGCATAACATTTTTAGGGACCAAGGTTAGCTGAAAAGCACCAGGGACTAGCTTTTGAATGGAGAGGCCATTTATCCCTGACATTTGTTAGTCTGGAAATTGTACTTCATTTTGGTGTTGTGGTGGCAAAGCATTGCTTGATAAATAATTGAAAATAAAAGAGTATTTTTTTTTTTTTCTCATGGAAATGCACTGGAAACTTTAACAGACCTCAAAGTCCAATGGCTCTGGCCAAGTCTGCCACCTGCAACCTGGCTGAACTGCCAAATCTAACGGGACTTTGGAGCAGGTTGCTATACAGGTAATTTCTGGAATATGTCATCTTTTAAAAGCCCATTATTTTCTTAGTAGTCTTTGCTGATAAATCATACTGTAGCTAGGCACTCCTTTAAATTAATGACTGTGAGCCAGTGAGTGAAAGAGCCCCCTTGGAGACATCGTTTTATCATCTTGGAGAGCATCCCCCCAGACCAGTAGCCAAGAGGGGGATGGTACGAGTTCCAGTACAGTAGTTCTGCACCAGCAGGAGACTTCTCTCGTGAAAGGAAAATCCTCAGGAGACAGATGGAGGAAAGGATTTGAATTCTAAATCACCTGTGAATCCTTGGGAGACCTGGGTGAGAAGCTTTCTGTGTCCTCCTCTCTGCACTGCAGAGGCAGCCTTACAGGAGCTAGCCCAGTCAGCGCTCCCAGTGCGGTTTCGGCAGCACACTTTGACCAGAAGTCAGAACAGGGCTTCTCTTCTTTGCTGAATTGGGGGTGTGACATCAGATTTAGTTTTTGTCTTATTAAAAAATATATATCTCAGGTTTTCACCTCAAAAATGCACTGAAAATGAGCAGTTTTGATTGGAAGGCATATTTGTTTTATCTAGGAAATCCAAAGAGAAGTTTTAAAAAATGTAGCTTCAAATGAATGAGAAGAATGAATGGTAATATTGTGGTCTTGTAAAGGCAAGAGAGAAAAGAAGAAAGGCTGAAACACTCTACAATGCTTATGCCATTTTCTTTTCCTTTTTCAGGATATATGAGGAAAAAAAATCCTGTGTAAAGGAATATTGAGAAACAAGGAAATACGTACATGAAATAACTTTCCAAGCTAATGGGAATGGATCTCTTGTGATTTTAAATATGTCCCAGCACTGTGCTAACGCATGCAAAGGATGAAGGAAACAAGTTACAAATGGAGAGAGTGTCAAATTCTCAAATCAAGACAGAATAATTCATCCTAAAAGATAATTTATACCGACTAAGCTGTCTGAGGCTTTGGAGATCAGCTTTTGGCATGTGTTTCTCTACAGCTTGCACGGTGGACCACAACGTAGCGTATAGATGATTCATGGGCTGGAGACTTTCTGCACATGTGGGGTCTGAGGGTGGCTGGCTTGGCTACAGAGCAGTTTTTAGCATTCCTTTGCACCTTATGTCTTGGGCTTCTTTTCAGTGGTTTCAAACTCAAATTTCTCAATAGCTCAACAAGATATTAACAGGATAAATTGCTCATTGCATGTAAGCAAATTGCAGGAGAGATGTGACTTATGAAAGCAGTTGTGTCTCTTACGTGCTTAAACTGTAGCTATAACGCTGGTAAAGATGACAGTAACAATATTAATAGGGAAAATATGTTGCTGTTAAGTAGACAGCAACCACTCCTTTATTTACTTTCAAGGCTGTGATTTGCCAGTACTGTCTGTCCCCCCTCTACCCCGTGAAAGAGAAAAAAACAGCAAATACAGAGAGGATTCTCACCAGGCTGAGCAGTGAGATTCAAGTAACATCACAACTCTTCTCTGCCATCAAGGGTACAGGGAAAGACTAGGAAACTGGTTTTATAATATTTAAACAATTTTTAATAATATTTTAAAAATAAATTTAAAATAATTTAAATGGTTCATACAACTTTGCAGAAAGACTTGGGTAACTGATCTGATTAGTGATACTAAAGATCTAATGGAAAATTAATGGTATCCCTTTTTACCAGTAAAAGCAGAGGCTGGGCTTTTAAAAGTTTGCTGCAATTAACGTCTTCAGCATTTGAAATATTGAATCAAGCTTATAATGATAATTCTCCATCCACTGCAGCTCTTTCTTTTTAATCCATTTTTGCTTTCCCTGACTGTTTGAACTTCTTGAATGATAAAATTTACTTGAGGGTCAAAAAGTCACAGGGGCCCACATGAGACATAAAGCAAGACAAATGAAGATAGGATTTCTAGGCAAAATCAACACATTTCTGAAGGCTACTTTATACTGTGCAAAAAATACCAGTGCTGTTTATCAGAAGGGTAGATGGAAGTTTGCTTTATACACATTAAAGGTGCTTTTTATACTCTTATGAGGAAAAAAACTTGTTTGCAAGCTTTGCATTCCAGGATCTGTAACCAAATGCCAAGACTTTACAGATCCGCCAAGTTCAAAATCTAAGATTTCAGGTCCACTTGCCAGCTCACATTTTCCATTTGGCAGCAGTGCTCCCTCCAGCCCCGCCAGTAGCTGGCCTTCAAGATGCCTCTTTATGAGGCTTGGGATTTAATTTGAATTTTTGTTTTTTCAAACATTATTGTTCTATAAAGAAGAAAGTGCAAAATTTCAAGATAAACCCAGGCTGAGCAGAATCCATATTTTTCTGCTGAAATGTCTCCACGATAGCACCCGCTTTGAGGAAATTTTGGAAATGATATCCGACTTAGCCAAGGGAGCCTATTTGTTACCCGCACTGATATTTCTTTGTGAATACACATTTGTCAGGAGAATCCTGTTTCTTTACTTAGATAGTGCGGGGTTTTTTTTTTTATTTTCTAACTGTGCATGCCTAATTCCCTTTACTGTTAATGAGAGTTTAATGTGCTCTTTGAAATGAAGAAAAAAACCTTCTATGCAACTGATAAAACAGAGCTTAAAGAGGCAGGGTGACAGCTCTTGAGAAGGGGGGAAACAGCTGTCTGGCTGTGAGTTTAATGCTTTTCTGCCACATGAGTCAAACTGAAGCACATTGTTGGCGATTTTTTTCTTTTTTTTTTTTTCATTTTTTGGTATGAAAACAGTGCTTGAAAGGGAGAAACGGTAGGAACGGGGTGGTCAAAGGACTGTGAATTTTAACTATCTGCAGTGTGTGAGCCATGGAGTGATTCCCTAAAATAAATCAAATAAAGCTATTCAAAACAGGATAAAATGAAGAAGTAATGGTTTGCACAAATTGTACTAACATTCCTTTGGAGCTCATCTCTCTTCTGTGTTGTGTTCTCATTTTGATGATGACCTTTCAGACCAGACCTGGATAATTTAAATCAAAAGAACTTTTTTTCCTTGTTGTGCCGCCCTCTAGTAGTCCATTCATTCAAACTTTAAAGAAATTTTGTGGCAACAAATCACCATGACATACTTATTCTTGAAATCCCCTTTGTCCACCCTTAGAGAAGATCCATGACTTAGCATATGAAGTGGATTACCTTTCACCCCAATTAATGTTTTTATAATGAGTACCAAAAGAAGTAATAATGTTTTGCCACTTATTATCGAGTGTTGCTGGGGCAATCTCTGAAACTCAAGACTTAGGTCATTGACAGCACCGACATGATGGCAATCATGCTGCTGAGGTTTAAGCCCTGCTACAGTGATGAATAAATGGGTCAATTTAATTTCCAGTACTATCAGTCTGAAGCTTCGAGGAGCAGAATGAGTGAGATACAAGCGTCCAGGAGTTTTGCAGATTTGGCAGAAGTTAGACTTGAAATTTCAGCCATTTCGAAGCCTATTCAAATGTTACTTAAAAGAGAAACAATAAAGTAATGAAATATGAAATTATAATAATGTTTTGACTGGGAACTTGGACCACACAATTTTTAAGTGCAACAATAAATATCTTTGCTATTATTACATGATAAACATGGTATTGTATAATAAATCATATTTTGCAATTTCTCAGTGGGTTGAGAGTATTACATAACTTTCTAGCTGGCAAAATTCAGTGCTCTCATTTTTAAAGAATAAGTACCATCAGAGACGTTATAGACCAGTATAATCCTATCCCCCTTTTGTTATCTTTTAAAATTTTGCGGTAAGGATTAAAGATACCTTAAAAATACTGGACAAAGAAGCAAAGGCAGTTGAAAACCACCTAAGAGAAATAATGTTTCTAAGTAGTTCCTTGGACTTCTTGTATAAGGAGCATTAGGCTGTTTCTGGAAAGCTATGTTTTAACAAGAATAAATGCCTTGCATATAAGTTCATCAACAGTTCAGGAACCACACTGAATTACCAATAAACTTTGACCACCTGAAGTATAGTGACTGGTAGCACTGGATGGCTGTGCAGGTGCCATGTATATGAAGAATTCCCTTCTTGCATTCTATTGTTTTTCTGTTTTTTTCCTATTGCAATTATGAAAAGTTGTTTATACCAACAGCCAGTTCCACCCCACCTTAGGTTCTTTCAAGGCTGACAGCTGTAAAATTTCAATATCCATTAAAAAATTTCTTTTTTATTTACACTAATGCATTGCCATAAAACATAAAAAATCATGAGGAGAGGAGTGGTTTCCTACATGGCTACATGCCAAGATCATAGAATCATAGAATCATAGAATCATAGAATCATAGGTTGGAAAAGACCTCTAAGATCATCAAGTCCAACCATCCACCCAACACCACCATGCCTGCTAAACCATATCCTGAAGTGCCACATCTA
>Ga0065711_1028351_pt1 | contig 41759 bp, 22 predicted proteins | sample Hoacrofraction12_FD_59098 | JGI IMG/M metagenome (GOLD analysis project Ga0065711, IMG submission 59098) | Hoatzin crop microbial communities from Cojedes, Venezuela - Epithelial fraction 12 v2 (version 2) | ecosystem: Host-associated > Birds > Digestive system > Esophagus > Crop | place...
TTTTTTTTTTTTTTTTTTTTTTGTTTAACTAAGGTCATCCCAAATGTGCCCTAGTAATTTGGAGGCAGCCGGCTTTCTGACCTGAATTCGTGTCTCCGCTTGTATGGACGCAGTGATTTGGACTAGTATGAGCTCAGGGGTCAGTGTGCAGACGCTGCTTAGACATACAATTAAGCCTGAGAATAACAGAAGAATGGACATATTCAGTCAGGCGAAAATCCATCCAGTCAAGTGCTGTCTTTCTGAGAGTGATCTTTGCTAGAAAACTAAACAGGCCCATCACTATTCCCTGGCTCAGAGAGCAAGTGGCACAGCCTGGCATGTTTTGTATCATTTGCCCAAACTCTGTTCCTTCCAAAAATGGAGTGACTTGCTCATGGTGCCTCCTAGGAACAGCCCCTGGGCTGGTCTTTGCTTCTAACCACATTCAGGCTTTGCTTGGGGGAAATGCTATTTGGGGCAGGGCAAGGCCGTGCCGTGGAGCATCCCCACAAGCAGAATAGATGAGTGCATGCCAGTGCTTGAGTTTGGCCCTAGTCTTTTTTGGTTTGCTGGTATAGAAGTAGTTGATGGTATTTCCAGGGTAGGTACTTTTAGCTTATGTGGTCTGTGGGTAAGTTATTTCCTGAGACAGAGTCATACCCAGATTTTTAGTTCTAGTTTCTCCTGAATTGATTTACAGAACAGGTGCTCCTTAATCACTCTACAAAGTTCTTTATCTTCAATAGTGCTTAGGAATAGAGCTTTCAACTGCAAAGCACAAAGTGACAGTCTTTTTTATTCTGGGTGCACATCTGCTGCTCCACAGGAGCCATGAGGGAATCAGAATCACAGAATCACAGAATGGTAGGGGTTGGAAGGGACCACTGTGTGTCATCTAGTCCAACCCCTCTGCTGAAGCAGGGTCACCTAGAGTAGGCTGCACAGGACCTTGTCCTGGTGGGTTTTGAATATCTCCAGAGAAGGAGACTCCACAACCTCCCTGGGCAACCTGTTCCAGTGCTCCATCACCCTCAAAGTGAAGAAGTTCTTCCTCATGTTCAGCTGGAACTTCCTGTGCTTCAGTTTGTGCCCATTGCCCCTTGTCCTGTCGCTGTGCACCACTGAAAAGAGTTTGGTCCCATCCTCCTGACACCCACCCTTAAGATATTTATAAGCATTTATTCTCAGCCTTCTCTTCTTCAGGCTAAAGAATATCAGCTCTTGATAGAGAGTGTTTTAACAAAATATAATGGTGGTGGCTCTTAGAAACAATCCAGTTTTAGTGCAATATTCCTCATTATTTAACAGCCACAGAATACGGTGCCTGATGTGTTCATCTGGATGCTCAGCAGCAATAAGAGGGTTGCATATGCAAGAATCCCAGCGAAAAACATACTCTATTCCCCAGCGAAAGAACAGAGAGGCAAGGACTGTGGGAAGATTAAAACCCATTTCCTGAAAGTAAGTCTGGGGCACACTGCAAACACAGGTAATGCCTGGGGAGCATTCTGTATTCACATTTCTTCCAGGGACTGTATTTTACAGGCTCATCTATGCGATATACTAAAAAAGTGTACACATTTATATCTGTCGTCTGTCAATGTTTACTTCTTATATTTATGCTTATCCTTCTTCAAGCACTGTACCATTACCAGGCTTTTGGTGTCTCAGTAATTAATTGTCTCGCTATTTGCTATGGAAAGTTTATAGTATTGTTTATCTATAGCTATATACATGAACAGATAAAAGAGGTATAGCCTTTTTGCTGGCAAAGACATCTGAATGTAGCACATGAAAGTCCGGGAGGAGATAGGTAAGAGATTAGCACGCAGCAACACACATAGTAAGGAATTCTATGTATTCAGAGGTAATACAGTGTTTATTTATGCTTGTTATTTAAACTAGGCTTGTGCAATACATGTCCAAAATATTGTTATGGGATTATTCATCTTCAAGGAGAGTCCTAGTTGATGTACTCCTATAAAGGCAGTGTGACCAGTACTACCCAGCAGTGGAATATTATGCAATGTGATTGTTACTGTGGCCAGAAGGAAAAGCCCAAATACATGAGACAAGAGTAACTTTCTATAATGACTTTTTAGTATTTTTTCACCTGGAGCTGCTGTGAACACTCCCATAAAGCACAGCTAAAGGGCAGATAGAAATATCTAAGCTTCTGATAGTTGCCATAGGTACTTGTTAAGCACAGTACTTTTGCTTGCATGAACAAAAAAATACCATAATTAACTCCCCAGCCCCTTTGATATCAAGAATTACCTTAAGAACAGATAATAAACACTGAGCTTAGCAGAATTAGATGAAGTGGGAGGGAAGAGGAAGGAAATAATAGTATTGTTTGTCAAGACTAATAATGTTTCATACTGGAATATGTTTTCTGACTTACCCAGTGCGGTAATATTTTTAGTAATAGACAGGACTAACTATCAGAGACCAGCAAAACTGCGTGAAATGTAAAGTAGGCTGAAGTCTAGGAAAAGTAAGGTACCAGCTAGCACTGATATGCATGCAGCTATTGGCTAGTCTGCACATACCTCTGCATATCAGCCAGTGTGCTGTCTGTGTTGACTTTCAGCTGAGCAAACTAATTATTTCTTCCCTAAGAATCACAGAATTTCCTTGTGCTAAATGGGTCTCAGGACCACTTACTGTGGAGAAATGCCATTTTTAGGTATATCAACTCAGTGATTACTCCTTTATTTCACTCTGGCTTGGTGGGACTCAGTATCCAGCCATCTCTCTTTCTTGAGTTTGTTGGTGATGGGTGGATTTTTTTTCTTCAGTTACCAGGCAAGCGCCCACTGGGCTGGACTGTGCAGGCAAAGGTGGACGTCTACCTATGGCTTGGACCTGCCAGCTTTGCCCATAACATCATGGAGAATTTACCTGTAGGATATGAGACCGAAACACCATCCAACACCAGTGAGGTGCACAGCGAGGTGCCCTCACCTGCCTGCCTGCTGTATAAAAGTAAGACACTTTCTTCTCCGTATCAGCAATTAAGAGGGCTTGTAAGAAACATATGGCCCCAAAAGCCCTAATTCAGAGGGCTGCAAAACCTCTGCTTACAGTAACTGTTCTAAGATGATCATGGCTTAGCACCTTTTGATCAAAAAAGACTGATTTCATTGCCAAGTCATCAGTCCTGCCACTGACCCTTTGCAGATGTCAGGGAATAAAGGGCCTGTTCTCTTGCCGTTTCCGTTCCCTGTCCCATGGGTCTGTCCCCTCATAATGAGGAAGCATCCTTCAGTTGTCCTGATGAAGCTACCCTGTTGAACACCTGGTTGATAAACAAGTGATGGGAGATAAAAACTGGACATTAACAACCTCGCAGTACAGACTTGCAGCAGACTTTGATTTTAAGTGAATAAAGTAGTCTTACATGACTTCTGAGTGTCTCAGGTGTTTCATTCGTGAGGCAGCGCTAGCAACAGGTCCCCTTGTCAGATCCTGGTTGAACAGCGGGTGGTGAATATTCCCTTCCTACCTGTGTGCTGCATCGTTTCCGTGAAGCTGACATTACTGTTTTCTTTGCAATGATGTAGCCCCGCACTGCTTCCAGATGAGAGCGCACATGTATCAGGCCAGGGGGCTCATCGCAGCTGACAGCACTGGACTTTCTGATCCTTTTGCAAAAGTTACCTTCACATCACACTGCCAGACCACAAAGGTAAGTTCCAAAGTCTCTTTCAGTGAAAGAAAACACAATTTTTTTTTTCTATTTAAGCCACGAAAAGGAAAATTCTTGGTTTTGCAAGGAGGTAGGTAGCAGGAAAAGTTAGATGCCTGCTGTTAAAGGGCAACTCCTGACAGTCCACTGTGAGCAAGTCAAATGTCTACGTGTAACCCACTACTCTAGCATGAGGTGCAGTAGTACTAGTTTATTTTAGCTCCTTCAGATGTCAGATTCTCTGGGGCTGCTGGACCTTTGCAGCCAGTGAATTATTTTTCTCTACATCTTTTTCTATATGTTTTAAGTTTGGGCACTTTCATTGTTTAGTATGATGATGAACCCTCATGGTTCTCTTTTCCTATTGTCTATGCATGTAAAGATTGAGCAAAGAATGAAGACCTTTATATTGCTTCTGTAGCTGTGTGAGCCAACACAGCTCTTTGCGATGGAATTTGTCAAAAAGTACACTGGTGGTTTTAGAGTGGCAAAGTTGAAATGAGCGGAAAACAGAGACATGTGAGACTTTCTGAATCACTTAAATGCTGCAAAAATGTCCCCATAGGGAGTAGCCTCACAGCTCTCTCGGGTATCTCCAGGAGGCAAATGGTCTCCTGTGGACATTTGATGGAGCTTCTAAAGAGAAGAAGGAACTTCTGCAGAACTCCAGCAAGAAGGGCTGAAGTACAGCCCTGGCAAATGAGTTAGAGGGTTGTCCCTCACAGAACATGAGGACTGACTTCCAGAGGTCCTGAGATCTCTACAACTGCCCTGCTGTTAGAATGGGACTGGGAGTTCTGAAACCCATGCCACGAGTAGAATTTGCTGGGCCAAACATGGTCTTGCTTCAGAAAAAGTGTTTAATCCCCCCATCCAACCCCTCCCCCAAAATACTCCATAGAAGACTGTTTTAATTTAATTAATTCTAAAATTCCTCTGACACCATCTTTTGTTAGGAAGCAAGTTCTGTAGCACCGCCACTAAGGGAGTGAAAAGCAAAATCCTTTCTGTGCTCTAAGTCATAGTTGACATTGCTGTTTTTGCCTCAAGGATACAAAATGATTTTTTCCTGTAATGTGATTGTAACTTCTAATAAAAGTTGGTGAATGAAGCCAATGCAGTTAGTGTTTAGATGCACCAGATTCAGGTAAGTAGAATTTGGCCCAGGAAAAATGCAATTTTATAGCCACAGAAGTGTTAAGTTTATTCACTGCCTGAATAAAATATTGCAGCAAATAACTTGCGTGTTTTTAGAAGGCTGTCAGCCAAGTGCCAATAAACTGTAGTCAAGAGTCTTATTTCCATTTGAAAGAACGATAGGAAATTATGAGTCATTTTGTAGTTGGCATATTTTTCCTCTTTAAATGTTATCTTTGTTAAATGTATTTCCTGCTAAGACAGTTAAAACCTTGTCTATAATGAAATGCCATAAGCATCCACATAAGCCAAGTTACAACAAATTTAAAACTATTGATTTAATGTGACTGATTCATTAAAATATCTTTTTTTTTTTTTGTAAATGTTATGTGTCATTACACCGAAGTAAAAACAAGACTGAAAATATGTACCCTGGAGAAGTGAAAACTGGCCTTGGTTTAGGGCAAAGGCTTTATTTTAATAGCATTGGGAATGTGCCTGTTTTTCTAAACCAACACTTTTGCTCTAAATTTAATACTGATATTTGTCTACACAGACTGGTGGCCATGTATTGATGTGCTTGTGAGGGGTCTGTGAGGCAAACAGGGAAATAAAGACACCGGAGATACCGGCCTCCAAGTGAAAGAATCACACTCTTCTGGCTGGGAACAGCTGCTGAAAAATGCTGTGTCTCAGACAAGGAATTGTTTAGGCTGCGGGAAAAGATGTCACCAGCAGATCAGCACATCCTGCTGAAGGACTCCCCGCCAACCAGTTCATATCTCATTAAACATTTCCTCTCTTTCATTAGATCATTTCTCAGACGTTATCCCCCACCTGGAACCAGATGCTGCTTTTCAACAGCATTGTGCTTCATGGCGACAGAGAGGAGATTGCTCAGTTCCCACCAGAGATCGTCATCGAGCTGTATGATGACGATGCAGTGGTAAACTCAAAATCTTTTTTAGTAAAAATCCTGCATTCTTACATCTTCCTGCTAGTGTGAAAGCAAAGCTGTGTCACCGAATGGGCATTAAATGGAGAACCTTGATGAATGGAACTCACTGTTACAGTGGTTTTGCAGTTTAACATCTGAAAACAGCCCTGAGACTCACTATATGTCCTTGTTTTTATGGCCTTGTTTTTTGCCCAAGGGAAACTTGATCCCAAAGACTGGCTTAGAGAAACCAGAAGCATCTTGCCCCTGTTTTCCTTGCGCACAACTGTAAATATTGTGTTTAAGTCTGGAGAGATATGGATTTATCTCTGACCATGCAAACTCTGACAGGGTCTCACTTGTTGAATGTAGAGCTCAAGCACTTTGAATGCTTTGAAGAAGTACTAAACACTCAGCTCCTCCATTTTCATAGCTGCGTTGCATTTTACTTTGCTGTTTACTTCAGGAGAAGTTTTTTCCAGAAATACTAAACTCTACATCATCTTGGGTCCTATGACAGTTGTGAAATCTAACACCTATATTCTCCTACATTTAGGGTAAAGCAGAATACATTGGGTCTACAGTGGCTGCCCCTGTGGTAAGACTTGCTGATCAAGGCTACGAACCACCTAAACTTTCTTACCATCCAGTGTATTGTGGAAATCTTTCTGGAGGAGACCTTCTTGCTACATTTGAGCTTCTGGAGGTAAACAAGACTTTCTGGACTGTTACACTTTTCCACCCTGGGCTCACAGAAGCAGCTGTGGCATCAAGGCCCGTTGCCCTCTTGAATTAGTGGGAATTGGAACAGGAGCAGGATCATTCTGCTGTTGGACCTCATAGTCCCCGTGCAGCCTCTGCCACTGCCTCCACCCTACCAGGGGACGAGAGGCCACTGTCCATGCACACCCCTCCACCAGCCTGTCGTGTGCTCTGAGCCTCGTTTGCCTGTCGCTTGCTCTGCCCTGAATTAGTCTCTGGCCTGAGAAACTACCGTGAAAATCTCACCACCATTGCAATGAGCTGCTCTCTGGAGCAGCACATGGCCCTGACTTTAGCAGCCTCAAAGCTCTCAGTACTGCTTTCCCTCTTTGGAAACGGGAGCAGTTAATAATAATTGGATTAGCAAGACTGAGTTTTCAGATACCCCTAACACTGGTTTCCAACTGTACGACAAAAGGCAAACTCAGCGTACCTCTAGGGCTAGCCCAGTAGATGCATCAGTGGGGTGTATCGTGCCTGGGATTTCAGAAAATATCAGTAGAATTTGCAGAGCCACCGTTTAGACGAAACCTCTCTGCTGAAAACCAACAGCGGTTTATACTGAAATCTGAAATGGGAAAAATGTGGAACTCGGTGACACATTTTGGAGATATTCTCAGGATAAAACAGGCTTTTAAGCATGATGGGCTAATTGTGTTCTCGGTGAAAGCCTGAAATACGACACCATGGGCAGCATATCCTCATTAAGGTGGGTACCTAGGGATACGAGTCTAGTTTCTTAGACATTATTTTACCACTTTTTTCTTGCAATCCACTTTTTGGTGAACTAAAAGAGCATTGTATTTTGTTTTGCCATCTTTTGGGACAAAGGAAGCAGCACTGCTTCTGGGATATATCCAAATATACCTCTAAGACTGCTCTAGAGACTTGACAAGAACTGTAAGTAAAGACCCTGCAGTCCATATTTTCATGCTGTATTATTTTTCTGAGTGACAACACTCTAGAATATCTAACACAGCAGATAATAGCAACATGGACATTAAAGAAATTTTGTGGGAAAAGATGTACATAAACAGCTGCCAGGCTTCAAGGCACTCCCAGAGCTGATGTGCTGGTGGCTCCTTCCATTATCAGAGGATTCCTAATAATGCTCTGTGTGAGGAGGGAAACGAAAATCTCTCATCACTAATTCACTCTCATTCTGAGGCCATAACCTTTCCCACAACATACCGTGCTCAATAATTCTCATCTGCAGATACCGTTTGGTTCAGCTGAAGAAACGTTGTATAAGAAGTGAATGCTCCTTTCTCAAAATGAATGCTGTTATGCTGGGTCTTACTGGAGGGATAAAATTATTCTGATAGCAAAGCATCCTGGCATTTAGAAAAACAGTAGATTAAAAAGATACAAACTAATGAATACTAGGAGCCTTAATTTTGCTCAAAGTGGGCTTGGCATTTACTGATTTATTTTTTTTTAAACCAAAAAAAGAAAAATCCCCTTGTTAACACACCTTGTGGGTATTTTCATTTACTGTCGTTTGAGTGCTAAATCATTCTTCACCTCATGTTTTGTGCAGTTGCACTGTGGCCATGAAACGAGGTCTTCTCTGAGTTATACCAAACTAATTTCACTGAAATTAACAGTTTCACTGCGTAATACAGAAACACTCTCAACTCCAGTAGTGGTTGACAGATCTTGGAAAAGTGAGGACCTTATAATGTATTGGAGAACTGCTAACTGCAATACTTAAAAAGAACAAAAGTGAAGATCCAGGGAATCTTGATTTAGTATCAGTCTTAGGTTTTGCAGCTCCTTATGAGGCAGTTCTGTCCTCAAATGTGAGATCTTGACGGCCTTCCTCTCCTAAACTATGTCCTTGGGAACTAATCCCTTCTCACAGCTATAAGAGGAGCCACAAATAGCTATGCATGTTCTAGTTAAAAAAACAAAAAAAAAGGTGCAATTTAGGAATTACATATGCATAAATCACTGTACCATGCAGATTAATATATTTCTTTTGATCATCTATCATCAGTGCCCAAGGCAGATGATAATGCAATGAAAGTGGGTACCTTGAGATGAGAATTGTGTGCAGGGACATGACATCTGGTATGTTGTCTGGTTCAGGTGGTCTTTGCATCCCATCCTGTTTTATTTAAAGTACAAATTAATCTATTATGGGGCAAATTTTTGGAGCAGTTAATGTCAGTTGATATAGAGTTAGAAGCTCTGAATATAATCAAAACTAAACAGGTGGATTACCAGACAGGCAGGTGTTGTTCACGAAGTTGTGTGTTTCTGTTTGGCTTTTTAAACAGCACCACAGAGGTGGCTGATAGAAACCAAACACACTGGGGAAAAACAAAATTAGACCTACATCTATGGCCTCAAGTTCCTCGAAATCTATTAAATGAATTGCTTTAAATTTTTACTGATAAAAGGCAGTAAACATGTGCATGTGAATTATTGCTGTTAATTATGTGACTGCGCACATATGCTGCAGGTGCTATGCTAGAAGATATGTTTTCCACCCATCTCCTCCTTCACCTACAAGGTACTAGGGTATCCTTTCTCCCTTATGCTAATTAAACTCCCACACAACTGTACATAGCTGCAGATAACAGGCAGATGGCCTAGTTAAATGAAGCAGAAGACTTCAACTTTACAGGTCCTTTGAGAGCTGTATCTCAGCTCGCCTTTCAACAGTGACAAGTTAGCTTAGCAATACCGAAGGACTATGGAAGTTGTGGGTTTTTTTCCCACAAGTCCTATGTGCAGTATGTGTTATGTACCGTAATTCATGAGAAAGCCAAGGAGAGCTCCATCTACAGGTTGTTATCTGTGAAATCCATGTTCCTACTGTTCTCTGCTATCACAGCCTGACGTTCTGGTGGGACTGATCATCAGGTCCTAGCTTCAACTGTTATATGTAGAAATTCGCTAGCACAGGCCAGGCTACAGATCTGCCCTGCATGGACAGAGAAGGTCTTAAATACACTGTTGAAAATTAGGAAGGGTTTGGGAAGTGAAGCTAGGGAGCTTTCACACAGAAGGTGTGATGTCAAACAGGCAGCAGAGCCTGGAGCGTGGCAGGAGGCAAAGGGATGGTCAGGCCTCAGAGCTGCGGTGGGGCATCCTCTCCGTCAACCCACCCGGCACAGGGCTGTCATGCATGCCCTAATAAGATCCCGAACATGGGACAGGCTTATGTGCAATCACGTGCAAAGAATATAAGTGCTGTCTGCTGCAGGATTTGAGTAGTTGCACAGAGAAGACCCAGACCTGTCGCTAGAGATGCGATTTGCAAATTCTCAAATGCTGAAAGCATACAATAATGCAGGACCACTATTGCACAGTGGTTGAAGAGCATTCTGGCTGGCAAACGTGCTTTTTAACTGATGTGTGCTGTCTGTTCACTAGCCATTTTTAACTAGATCTAGAATTTTCCTGTGAAAGTCTTGTAAGCAGTTTTGCTCAGGATTTTTGTTAAATAGAATTACCATGCTTTCCATTTTTAGTAAGTGGAATTACCATGCTTCAGTACATACATGTCTTTAGGGCAGACTATGTCCTGCTAGGACAAAGGAGACTGTTTTTTTCAGAAAAGTGCATAAATCCAATCTATTGAATACTCTTCCTGCCAAGTGTCTTAGCATCACAGCGTGACAGGTAGCAATCCAGGTCATATGCCTCTCACAGCACAACCTGTCTCCTCTGCAACGAGTCTTGCAAAACTGCATTAAACTGGCATGTTCTATGAACCATTCACAGATACTTCTTACACTGGTTTTATTCTTCAAAAAAACAGCCTGATTAATAACAGCTTAATTTTTTAGATTCCTGAGTCAGATCCAGACAGACTTCCCCCACTGGATCCACCAGATGTTGGCCAGATTTACCCAGTCCCAGCCAACATCCGACCTGTTTTAAGCAAGTATAGAGTAGAGGTGAGTTACTTAGAACATTTCCAAATCTCATCTCCTTTTGTTCTCTTACTGAACTGTAACAGTAAGGGATGATGATTTTAAAATCCTGATCAATAGGAATGATGTAAAAAGAGCATATGGATACCAAAATGTATGTGGTAAGCTCAGCACAGATTGATTCTCAGCAACCAGGCATGCGAGGCAGTGCTTCCAGCTGAGGCCAGCAAAGGCTGTGTCTCAGTCCTGACCTCCTGGGAAGGGACTGCTTCTGTGGCAAAGCGTGGCTGGTGGACCTGTGCTCTGTGCAGCCCAAGAAAGTGTCTGCAGGAGATGGAGAGCTTGCCCTTGCAGCTGACCTCACTGGGGGTGGAGTTCAGAATCAACCACCAGGCTATTTTCTGGGTCCCAAACTTCCGCCAAGTGATGGCTTCTGCCTGTGTACAGATGTTTGCACCTTCTCTCCCCTCATCTTTTACACCATTTGGGCCCAAGTCCCATTACATTAGAAAGCAGGGAAATGTGGCAGCTTTTCATGTTAGTGTAACGCTTGGATGCTGCCCAGCCTCACCACTCACTGTCACTCATCCTGCAGCCTTCACACCAGCTGCTTGTTTGCTCACTTCACTGTGCCAAGTCAGACCCTGCTTGTGTAACCTGTTGGCCCTTGCCCAGAAATACTCTTTCGGGAGCCCAGAAGCATTTCCAGCCTTGCCTTCAAAGATCAAACAATTGAGCTGCTGAAAAGGAGAGAACAATTGTTAGCTCTGCTGTATCATTTATTTAAAACTCCTCTTTTCTGTACATAGGAAAGAGTTTTTGTTAGCAGTTTCTTTGGTTTGGTTTTTGTTTTTTTTTACCCCAAACCTTGCAATGTGAATAAGCCCATGAACTACTCTGCTGATGCTAGAGGGACAACTTAAATCCTGAAACTTTGATGTTCCTTCAAGTAATGCACTATGAAGGCCTTCCCATTGCCCCTGAAGTAGGATTGCTTTGGGTGACTTGTATATTTTCTGTTTTACACTGCTGTGACGTTCATCCCAGCTACCTCTAAGGCACCCTGCTTAGAAGCATCCTCACTGTATGCTTCTTGTTTGGACAGCTGAGAAGAGCAGCCACCCTCCCAGAGTGATCCAGATCTTAAATAGGTTAAATTATACTTTGGAAGTGCATCTCTGTCTCCCTTGGTTCTGGAGGGAGCCCAGGACAACTCTGCTCCTCAGTCTGATACCTTGGGGACCTTAAAATCAGGGAAATTGCATCCAGACCCAGACCGCTAAATTGATAGGAGAACAGATCTACAATTGAAGTGTATGTACATGAAGCGAAACATACATATTTCCCAAATATACCCTCTCTGGAGGGTATGCAACAAGGAAGTAAGACAGGATGAAGACAACACAGCTGTTTGGGTCAAGATATAATAAATTAATACCCCATGCTGGTGGAAATGGCTGTGGAGCCATTGTAACTATGGAAGTGAACCCTGATTTTAGCTGGGAACCTCCAGTAACAGAGCAGGATCTTACTGACCCTCACTCTGCTCTAGTGCTTCTTGCTACTCTGACTCATGCAAATACTCAGTCCTGCCAGCGTTCAGGCTGTCCATCAGGTTCCCCACACTCCCTTTTGGTTTCAGTCTTCATTTCAGGTTCACAAGACTCATGGTTTCTCTCACCAACCATAACATAACCATCTCTTGCTGTCCCAGCTCTCTCCTTCAGGGCCCCCCAGCATGTGCTGGATAAAGTCTTGTTTTTCCTGCAGACTCCTGTTTTACAGACCCAGTCTCATTCTTGTCGTCCAGACCAGGAGCATGGTCCTCCAGCTTTGATGGAAAGCTGCTTGGAGACCTCCTGCCATCCATTGCAGACCTGAGGGCTAGCTCAGCTGGCAAACCTCTGTTAATAACCTCTGCTCCTGCGGGATTTGTTTGCTCCTTCAACAGCTTGGACACTTAAAGCAAACCAAGCCTCTGCTATTCAGATGAATAGTCCCCTTGCGCTGCTGAAAAGACGGGTTTTGCAAATGTGGTTATTATGGCTTGCTGTTGGCAATAACTCCTTTATAACAGTTGAATGTTATTAATTCCTTAAACTTCCACAAGAATCCTGACTGTTATTGTAGCTCATATTTAAGTTGCTTGCTTTTTTCTGGTAGTCCTGCATTCCCAAAGGGATACAAGGTGAAGGGATCCCAGCAGTAGCTTCCTCCAGACGGAGGGGTCTCTGCAGACTGCCAATATTTCTCTCTGCCCGTCACAGGTCCTGTTCTGGGGTGTTCGAGAGCTGAAGAAAGTCCAGCTCCTCTCTGTAGATCGCCCCCAGGTTCTCATTGAATGTGCGGGGAAAGGAGTGAAATCCTCTGTCATTCAGAGCTACAAGAGAAATCCCAATTTCAGTGGCCTTGCAGACTGGTTTGAAGTGGTGCGTACAGCATGCTGTTCCTTGACTGTCTGTTCTCTTGTTAGGCAAGGTGTTAATCACTAATTTCCTTCCTTTCTTGTCAAATAATTTCCCTTGTGTCTTGATTAAATACTAAGGGACATCAGTTCTTATGCAAAAGTACTGATTTGAAGAAAGACTTCCACTACAAATGTATGACAAAAGAAGATGATGTTCCTCATATTATGTCCCAAGTGGGCAAGGAAATACTTTGCAATCAGACTTTTACTGATAGGTTGGAACTTGTTGGGAGATAACAGGGATATTTTAAGTACTTTTTCTGCCTCCTTACCTATTAAGCAGGCTAGAGCTCAGTTTCCTTTATTTTCTTTCAATTCTTTTAATTTTCCTTCATGTGTTACTGGGCTATTAAAGGGATTGATCATTTCTGGCTCATGAGCTCTGGACCTTTTAATATCGTAACACTTGCTGTTATGGACTGGAAATGTAGTTATTGCCTGTTGGTTGGGTTATAAGAGCCGGTACTTTCAGTGGATGAACGTTAGCATCAGAAAAAAATAATCTGTTTGATTTTCTCTAGTTGCTCGCATCAAGAGAGAAGTTTATTTATAAGATGAAAGGATATCAAAACACTAACCTGGATACTGAAGTATGATTGCTACAGTATTTTTAGCTTCCCTTGTACATCACATGTCCAAAAAGCTTTTTTTAATTCATCCTATAAAGCATGTAACCACCCAATGTCCACATCTCACGGTTGGGCACACAGAGGCAGACAGGGTTAATAGCCTTCCACAAAGCAGCAACAGCATTAAGACTCACAACCTCCAACACAACGTTCATTCCTTCTGTATGTTCCTGATTCTCCCAGTTTATTCTAACAAGAGATGTTTGTATATGACTGCATGGGACTCATCTCTGTAGCACAGTCCATATAGTCCACTCCGTATTCTTAAGCACAAGGCTTTCTCCAGACTTTGCAGAAAACTGTGGACAGAACTACATTGCCTATGCCATATGCATTTTGAGTTTTAAGTATGTTAATAGCTGGGAGAAGAAGGGAGGGAAGAGTAACAGTCTTACTGCTGTGCATGACAAATATTCTATGTGTGTTCTATATTCTCTAGTAATTCTCATGCTGCTGTCTGTGCTCCTCCTTTAGGAGTTGCCTGAAGACGAACTCTTGCATCCACCACTAAGCATCTGTGTGGTCGACTGGAGAGCATTTGGAAGGAGTACCCTCGTTGGAACGCACGCCATCAATTGCCTTAAGCAATTCCTATGTAAGACCCAGATGGGTCCTCAAGCTACACCAAACAGACTAGACATTGTAGAAATTGAGCAAGGTAAACCTTCAGTCCTGACCTAAATAAAAAGACACAGGCTTGACACTAGGCATGTACTTGGAAGATATGCTTTAGTGTGTTGAGCGTAGGGTCAAACCCTGAATGATATGATCATTTGATGATCACCAAATATGATTATAGCATTTCCGGCAAAATCATGCCTAACTTTCCAAGTTTCAATTTCAGCTTCGTCTGAGTCATCCCAGCCTGCTCAGTTATCCCAAGAAGAACAGTTTTCAGCTGATCACATCTATGCCGAGGTGGAGCAGGGTAAATGTAGAGTAGTAGAGCCAGACCCATCTCTCACAACACTGCCTGCCACTGAGGCAGAGCACTCTGCCTCTGAACCAATGAAAGAGAGAAAAAAGAAGGTGGGTATAGCTGAAGCTGCTAGCTAACTTTCTGTTGCAGTCTTGTAGACTTTAGCCCTTCCTTATGGAATGTTAATCTCTTACTTAGCTCAGGTTTAGAGATTCTGGGTACTGATGTTAACACTATCTTGCTGGCCCTTGAGAGAATTAGTTAGCAATGCTGCTTTGGTCCCACGTAATCTCACTGCTTCCATTAATAGATACTGCCTTTCTTTCCTTTTGTGCTGGATGTTCATCTCACGGGGAAGCACTACTGGAGAGTTTTTGGGTTTTCTGGCCTTGAATGATCTACTTCATTGCAAAACTCTCACTGTGAATGACTGTTTCTGTGTCCATGGTGCTTAGGTAGGGTTGAAAGCCCCGTTTAGTTAGATGCTGTACAAACATGGAGCTGGTGTCAGTCTGTGGGTAGAAGCAGAAAGGAAAGTACAGGATAACAAGGCAATTCTGGTCAGCATGGTATTTACAGTACAGTATACGCTCTAGATTTTGCACATTATTTTTTGTTCAGAGGTACATGCTCCTTCTTTCTCCATCCCATCACAATCACTCTACATCACTCCCATCACAATAAAAGCAGAGACGCAGGACTAAGTTTCATTTCAGAAACTGTTTCTGCAGCTACATAAAGCATGTTTCTTTAACCTTTGATATTTCAGTGGTCAGATGTTTCCAGATGTTTCATTCCCACATATCTATCATTCCCAATTATCTCTCTTTGCTCTTGCCTCCTCAGCCAAGTGGACAACTCTCTGTAAGGGTGTAGGATGAAACACTCTATTTAACAAGGGCCATTCTTTGGGCAAGAATGAAGTTAGTAAGATTTGCGGCATGAGAAGGTGGTCCTCAGGATCTAAAGTTAACTTTTTGTAGGAAGGGAACAGATGAATTGCAGCAACTATTGGGACATTTTCTCCTTCCAAAAGGCAGCAAAGAAAGAATGGAAGTGCTTATAATACTTGCAAACTTGAGCTGAAGAAACTTATTTGTACCTGAACGTTTAGATCCCTTAAAAGTTTATCTATGTAGATATGTATTATTATCTGTGTAGATTATCTGTTTCTCTATGTAGCCTGTTGCCTGAGTTGCTCCTGTGGCAATGTCTCAAATGTTCAAAGTTTTGGCACCATCAATATGTAATACAGAGACAGCTTTAATAATATGATGATCATGAAGTATCTTGGAATGAAAGACAGAGACATTAATTCATACTGCACTTTATTTGGCTCTTGGAGGCTGAAATTTCTTCATGCACGTCTGTTCATGCTTGATGTCATGAGTCAGGTCATTAGTTTTAATCAGTTCTAGAGTTCAACAGTGTTTCCTCCATGCTGTGGTAGGACACAAAAAAATCCATTCGACGGTCAACAAAGAGGAGAAAAAGAACGATTGCAGATGAATCAGCTGAAAATGCTATTGACTGGTGGTCAAAATACTATGCCTCTGTGCTCAAAATGCAAAAGGTAAGTCACCCAGCATGCCCAGAACTCTCATGGATGAGCAATGTTGTAAAAGTAGATTTACTGCTAAATCATTCCTTTTCGATATTACATTCATAATGAGGAGTTTGTCCATCGTCTTTTTCTTTTGAAAGGTAAAAGGAATTTTTTCCAGTGAGGGAAAACCTCAAGACAGTAAGTAAATTATTTGCATTTTTCTGTTATTTTGTACTACTAATGCTTTGCTTCTCTACTATTTTACTATGTACGATTAATATCTGATGACAGAGTTCTGCCAGTATAAGAGGTTCTTTCCTCTACAGCTGATCAGATGGTGGGTAGGTTAAAACTTCACAGGCAATGTTGGGTTAACATGAGTTTGCAGTCATTCAAATCTCTTGCACAAAGGTTTGTGAAGTCCTAGATGATAGAAGGTGGAGGTTGTCCTGATCTTAGGTGCATTTGTAACAGGTTCAGAAAAAGAAGCTTCTCTCAGTTTTGAATTCAATTCAGGATAAGTGGTATAAGAACAGATTCCGCTAGGAAACTCCATAGTCATGTGTGTTACTTCCATAGCTGCAAAGCTTTGTGTCTAGCTCAGGTTGAAGTGGAAAATATTTTGCACACTAATCTAAAGGAATTGGCCAGAAATAAGCTGTATGTGTTTGTGTGTGTGTATATATGTGTATATACATATATGTCCCCATATATGCGTACTCCATGGCTTAACAGGTTCCCCCAAAAGTAGAGCTCTAGATTTTTATTTTTTTTTTACAAATGTGGCTGCTTGAGCAGACTAGGAAAGAAAACAAATGTTCACTGTTTACACAGAGCTGATACTCAGAATTAAAATATAGCATCTTCCCATGCTAGGGCTGACTGAACTTCATCAGTGATTGAGGTGATTTCTATTTTAAAGGCGGTGTTAAGATTGCTCTGGATGGAACACATGACCTAAATGTCAGATGATATCGTTCTGGAAATGGCAGCTGACAGTGTTTCAGTGATCATCAGAGGTGCTGAGGGCTGAGGCGGAGATCAGTTTCTAAGTGGAACTCACCTGTCCACATGGAAAAAATATTTAGATAGAAAATGTCCTACAGAGGTGTGGTGTTCACTTACAATTAGATATTTACTTGATATTGTGTCATCCACCCACATGCTGCTCAGGCAGTTGTGACATATTGTTTTTGACTGATGACTTCAGACCTTGTAAATTCTCTTCTGATAGTTTTTGTTACATATTTTAGCCTATGATGATAAGCATTATACACACAGAATAGCACTGATATAATATATACATATATATATTTCCAAATATTTAGTGATATCAAACACACATGAGCTACTCAAAAAATGAAAGTGAACTCAAAATCCAAACTTCAACCAAGGAACAGAATGATCTCAGTGCCATTTTTGAGGGCTCACCCTCTGTTTGTTGGGAAGTCTCCTCTCAGTGTTCAGAGTCTGGCTTGAGGCTGGGCAGATACCTACTCTCATTTCTCATACTTCCGAGCTTTCCCAAGGTGAGATACACTCTGTTTTGTGATGTCTTTGATTAGAGAAGGACTCTAGGTCTTCTATCAGGTGATCCAAGCTGATGTCTCAAGTACCAATCAGCCTAAATAGCAGCTTTGAGTTTTAAATAAGCCTTAAATTTCATGTGAAAGCTGTTAAGATCTCTTAGTTTGTGTCTAGGAGGAGCCAGAGAGGGGGGAAAAGGGTGTTCTGGGAGATGGCTAGCATGGAAGGAGTGATACAGGACACCATTGCACTTGGTCCACCAAGCTCATCATGAAGGCTCATAGCTACCGAGAGGATGAAATTCCACCTCTCTGCCTGGGAGGAGTGGTGGGAAAAGAGAGGACCCTATGCTTGTCAGTAGAAGAACGGATGGAGAAGGAGTGAGGGGGAATTGTTAATATGTATTTTACTTCATTATCCGAAGCATTTGATGTGCTTTGCTCACTAAAACCTACATGATGTCATGAAATCTCTGCAGATAAACAGGCTTCTGACCACATTGCATTGATCATAGAAGAGGAGCCAGACAAAAAGAAGAAAGATAAGACATTGCAAAGGAAACAGAATGAAACTCCAAACCTAGCAACCCTGCAGGTAAGAGAGCAGTAAGGCAGAGGAGGAAGGCTGTTATTCACTGTCTCCCCAAAATTTGACATCAGCAGCTGAGTTTAGAAATACTCTCCTTACATATATTTCAGACACTTTGAAATGAAGAAACCACACAAAATCATAGTGACAATGCACGTGAGCACATGGACCCCAGAGGCAACCAGGGTCTCATAGGGTGGATGTGGCCTGCTTGGCCTCAGACCTTCAGTTTGCTGAGGTAGACACACTCAGGGAGACTTAAATGAAAATTCAGTTTTGATGTTCACCTGCAAAACACTGAATTTGGAAATTCCAAATTTCATGTTGGAAATACTACAGCCTATGAAAAATGGCTTAAAAAAATAGTATGGAAAGCATCATAGTACGAAAAGCATCACTGTGCATCCTCCCTGGTGGGGAGGGAATATTCAGCTCACATTAGATTTGGCTGGGTAACAATAGAAGGAATTCAAAGAAAACTAGATGGGTCATGCAAAATGACTGGAGAGGTGAGGAGGTTTGAAAAGATTAGGACTGCTTGGATTAAATTCTAGCTGAGCAGAGGGGAATTTGAAACTGCTGTTTACATTTTTTTAAGAGATGGCACTAGTCTAGGCTCTGCTATTTCACACTGAATAATGCTTCATAAATTAGAGGCAGAGAGTGTTGAAAGAAAAAAACCTCCTTTTAAAAATTGTTTGGTCTTTTTACCTGTCCTAAAACTCTGTCCCCACAGCTCTTTATTAGTGCCTTTTTTGCTCTCATGTTCTGACACTTTAACACAACAGAATGGATCAGTACATCAAAGGCACACTGCAGAGAGGAAACAGAAGCAAAGAGCAGCACATCCATACTGTTTTTTTCCCCATACCAGTGCTTATAAATGTTTATTCTGGCCCTTCTAGAACAACTTCTACCTGCTGCATTAATGTGCTGCTCCCATAGTTGGGAAGGAATCTGGTTAAGGACAAAACTGCTCCTGTTTTAAGTGGGAAATTAACTTATTTCACTCAAGGACTTTTGCAAAATCTTTGTGTTATTAAAATCTGTATTTTAAGTCAAAATGGATTTCTAGTCATCCTGTAATAAGAAAGTTGCTATAAATATATTCACTGCACCACAAAAAAAATAAGCATTCTCTTATTTTCAAAGATTTATGAAGGAGACTTGGAAAGTGAATTTAATAACTTTGAGGACTGGGTGAAAACTTTCCAGCTCGTAAGAGGAAAATCTAATGATGAAATTCATACTGACTCTGAAGACAGAATAATAGGAAAATTTAAGGTGAGCTTTAATATTGATTAAACGGGTAGTAATATAGAGACTTTATGTTTTCATGCATATTTCAGGTATACCAAAGACGAAGGAAAAAGGCATTGACAGTCTGTTGTAAACAAAGTTATCTCTTTTATTGCATCTGGAATCATACTTCTCTTTTCCCATTTTTTGATAGATGAAAGCAGCATCCACCATGAGGTGTTTTGAAACAAGGAATTACAAAAGAATTACAAAAAAGTTTCAGATCACAGAAGGGGAAGAAGAGATGTATTATGTCATCCAGATTCCAATAATGCAACTTGATTAATGCTGTATCAGTTACAGCACCTTACATGTAATTTTCAGTAATCTAAATGGAGGCAGTTATAGCTACTCCAGTTGGAAAAATTGTACTGCCTGATCCAGGGCACCATTAGGCAATCTCAGAACAGTAGTTCAAAGCATGAATAATGTTAGTAGGATTTCGAGCACTTTGTAGTTTAGAGGAGCTGATTAAACTCACTGGTACCTCAATGAATTTGCAATGCAAATTTCTGTTCAAATGACTTGCTAGTTGCTTTCAGGCTGTATGAGCTACTCAGCAGCATGAGTCAATATTGATTTATATGAGTTGCGTAGTGGCTACAAAAATACAGCTGGATTCCAGTCACACTGTTGTAAAACTAACTCAGTGGAATTATCAATTTGCAAATGTAGAGTTCAGGGCAAAATATTATTTTTAGAATATTAGTACTAAAAAAACTAGATTTAGAACACCTGCAGGTGTTAGTCCTTTAAATAATAAAATAGAGAGCTAAGAGCATGCAAGTGCTTCTTGCAACCATCTAGATGTGATCATAGCACCATGTTACAGGGCAAAGACATTTTACAAGATGATGTTTAGTGCACTGAAGTCTGTGTTCCCTTTGAGTGGTACCACAAAATGTGTTGTGTATATGTATGTGCTGCAGCATAGGTTGCATGAGTGATGTTTTATTTGCATTCAAATGGTTGGTTTTATATTATACTTGATCTGTTATCGAGGGAGATAAAAGACAATATATTACCAGGGCTCCTTCTGCATATACCCAAGTCCTGAGGATGGCAGCTCGCTGGATGGAGGGCAGCCCCACATCCTGCAAGGGATACCACCAAACCACTCCGTCACAGTCCTCATCAGGGTTTATGTTGTGGCAGTAAGTAGACAGATGTTGTTTTAACCTTGAAATAACTTGGACCTTCCTCCTCAACTCAGTTTACCTCCAGTGTCTTTGAGGTGAAGCTTCTGAAAATCCTTGTCCATGTTGTAGAATTTTTTTTGGTCGTATTTCAGACAATGTTTCATATTGTAGAAAGGGGTGTTGAGAGTAGAAAATGTTACATATTTCTCTTGATAAAATCACAAGACTGGAGAATCACCTTACTTGTTCGAAGTGAAAGGTCTAGAGACATAACCAACACAGAATGGACAACCTCTTCCAGCCACATTATGCAAATACAGCCGGTTTTACTCAGTAGAGTTATTTCAAAATGACACACATTTAAATAAAACCTTCTTAGTAAGGGTGAAATGGGAGAATATTTTCTGAGGGCTGTACATGACGTAATCATGGTGGTAGATGTTGTGAATAACCTATGGGTCGGAGAAAGAGGTAGAAATATAAAGGACAAGATGATGAGGGAGCATGATGTGAGAAGTGAAAGGGGTAGAAGGAGCTGGTATTTCAGAGAGTTGCAGGTGATCTAAGAGGGGAAGAATGGCATGCAAAGAGACAATGGCAAACCAAGCGGAAGAGAAGAATAGGAAGAGGTTGCTCCGTTCCCTGAATAGAAAGACTTCCAAGCCATCTCATAAATACAGTCTGAAGAGTTGTTTTGCACTGTTCAAGGATCTGGACCAATATTTTTGGGAAGTCTTTCCTGAATCCTACATGCACTTGCACAGCCAGCCTCTTCCTCAGCATTGTCTCTCCTGCCCATTTCTTTTTCCATCTTAGTGCTGGGACAGCACTCACACCTGCTCCACCTTTGAAACCCTCTTCTCTTGCAGATCTCCTTTTCCCAGTAGCCTGCAAAGCTAAATGCCATATTTTATCTTACACAAGGCAAGTAAAGCCCCTGCACTTCCAGAACACCCAGGGCTGGGCAGGAAACCCACAGTCCTGTGTCATGACTGTGCTGCATTTAAGCAAGCTTCTTGGGACACGGTCTTTCTTCCTAACAGGCTTTTAACCTCAGCCCAGCTGATCCAGATGGCAAGTCAGATCCCTACATTGTGCTGAGACTGGGCAACACAGAAATTAAAGACAGGGAAAACTACATCCCCAAGCAGCTAAACCCAGTATTCGGAAGGTCAGTGATGGCTTATTTTGTTATTCAGGGGTGATTTCTGCTTTATTGCTTTCCACCACTATTGCTGTTACTATTACAAAGTGTTTGTTATATGTTGACTTCTGCCTGTTCGGATGTTTTGTAATTCTGCTGGTTAACATGTTGACAAATGGTGTTGTATGATTATAAATTATTTCCTTTTCACAAGAGTCAAAACACATCACGGAATGCAGTTTGTGAGAGGTTTAGCAAAATGATGCATGAGAGGAAATGAGGCAACAAATGATCTTGCCTGTGCAAATTAATGCAATGGTTAACTTCAAAATGAAATAAATATCAGCACAGTAAAGTGTGATTCCACAGGCTTTGTTGCTTTTTCAGGTTGAATACAGTGCCAAATAAATCTCATAATTTTAGGACTAGGACAAAAAAACTATTTTTTGGAACCATCTTCTGAATGGGGGAGCCAGGGACAAGCTGTTACTAAATATCAACCTTGTATTATTAATACTTTATACTTATTTATATATATAGCTCAGATTTTTTGCCAGTAAGTTTCCCTGTTTTAAGAAGGTTAAAATGTTTTGAATTGGGATGGAGTTATTCTGTAAGAATGTTAAAACAGAGAAACTATAATATGTTCAACTAAAAGCCTCCTAGGCCAGGGTCCTGTCTGCAAATGCAGAGACATCAAGAAAAAAGTGCGAGGATAAAAGACAAGAACAGAGTGGTCCCTCCATATCATGCCATCTCAGTTTCTGTGATTTAAGCTCTTCCTCAGTAGACGTTGCAACTGAAGCATTGTTATGATAACCCATAAAGCACAGCCACTGTGTTTGTTTTAGAGAAGGTTAGGAAAGGGCTATTCATTTAGAAAGTCCTTGCTACTGCTGCCAGTGGCCACACTGATGTGACTGGACCAGCAACTCCTTCACAGCAGTAGCATCAGTCAATGTAACCACCTCACACCGTCCTAGACATCCTGGTTATCATGGCACCACCAACCTCTAGCAATCCCAGACTGTTTCTCCTCCAAAAACTGCTCTCCTGTTGCTGCAAAATTTAATTTGACCACTTTGAGAAACAGGACAAAACTTGTCCTTCAGGAGGCAAAGCTCAGTTTTGCCTGTGCTTTGGAGAAATCTGGCACCAGTGTTGTGCTGATGAGGATGTCCTGTCTTCCACTAGCTCATAAAATCCCTTTTAAAATCACTTTTGTATTTTCAGCTTCCCTGAACATCTCAAGAACAATGATTCCTATCCCTGAAAAATGCACTGTGTGTAAAGAGATTTCTGATCTTTGCTTTTTTGAAACTTGTTATAAAGCTTTTGCCTGATCATTTTGTTGGGTGCCCCTAGTTTCTTTTATTCAGTATTTAATCTGGAGCTGTTGGAAGAAAACAGAAAAGACTCTGATGTCCTTTTTGCAGGTTCTGAAAAGCATGTGGGAACTCATACGCTTACAGTCTCTTTAGCCTTGTAATTTCCATACTTCCACCTCTGTTGGATTCAGGATAAATCATTGCAGCTGACCAGGTCTGTCATATTGCTCTGTCTACTATAGGTAGGCACAATCCTATACTGGGGGTGGTAAGGAAGCGGAAGAAGGAAAATACTTTAGCACTGTGTGTTTCCAGCATCTTCAGATATTTCATTAAAACAAAAAACACTAACAAAAACCCCCACTGCTTATTAGAAGAGACATTGTCCACATGTTGTTTGCACAGTATTCATTAACCTAGTCTGTTAGGCTTCAAAATTGACTTGACTGCATGTGGTTCTCATTTTTTGCTGTAGATCATTTGAAATCCAAGCTACATTCCCCAAGGATTCCTTGCTTACTGTTCTGATCTACGACCATGACTTTGTGGGAACAGATGATCTCATTGGACAGACTAAAATTGATTTGGAAAATCGTTTTTATAGCAGGCATCGAGCTACCTGTGGGTTACAAAGTCAATATGAAATGTAAGTACCTCTTCAGACAGCAACAGAGAGCAGCACAGGGTGAATGACTTCAGGGAGAAATTCCAGATGTGGCTAAATATCACACTTTCTCCAGCACAAATGTGTCACAGGAGGTATTTTAATTAAATTTCACTAAAGAGCTTAAGAGTGGCTTTGGGTAGCTGCCAGCTTTGGTGGGAAGTAGATATTTTAAAATTAACACCACTGTTTGTTCACCAAGTATTTTAGGCAGTAAACAACCTATGTACAACATACCTACTTGATAAACTGCCTTTGGACAGGTAGGGCTCTACTCTGCTCTCCATTATTCAGCTGCAACTGCAGGGGTTGCAGCAAGGCCAGAGGGACTGGTGTGGCACTGGGGAGAGTGGAAGAAGAGACGGACTTCTGGCATGGCCTCCATAGCAGAGGTTAGTCACAGAAGGGTGGTGCTGAGCTCCTGGTCCCTGTCATATGGCTGTACACCCAAGGATGTTGTGCACAAAGATTAATTAATGCAGAGAAAGTCAAACTAAAATATCTCCATTGCCCTGGAGTGGGACACTAACCTGAGAGATATGGGTTTGTGGTTCTTCTGCTATGATTGTTTCTCTATTTTATATACAAAGGGTGGACAATGTAAAAAAGCAATCCAGGAGTACAGACCAAACCATAAGACTTCCCTTGCCAGCTCAGTCTCCAGTGTGAGGTATTTCTTTATGTGCTTGTTCCAGTTCCCAGATAATCTCAGCTTCTCCTCTGCAGGTGGGAGCCGCAGAACATGTCTCCGTAAATGGAGGTAGAACGTGTAGACTTGAATTCTTTAGGTAGAACAGGGAATGAGCTCTGGTCCTTTTCCTCTTGGGGAGCATTCCAATGCCTGGGATACTTTATCTAAGCTGTGGGTGAAGCTGCCTCAACTTCTCCCGTGTTTTAAGAGAAAAGAGTGGTTGGCCCTAGGACCTGAGTAGACAGAAGGGATGTCCAATTAAGAAGTAGTGCTGGACAATTCAAAGGAAAATTTTGGCTGAGCAAATGTCGGGGCCATTGACCACAAAACTAATCCCTACATGGGAAGTCCAGACTTGCCAGTGCACATTGCTGAAAGAAAACCTCACCCATTTCTTTTCACTTTGTTCCCTCCTTGCAGAGAAGGGTACAATGCATGGCGAGATGCAACCAAGCCAAGCGAGATCCTCACTAAGCTGTGTAAGGACTATGGAATAAGTGGACCCTTCATGCGGCCAGGGGAGATACAAGTAGGAACAAAAGTCTTTAAGGGACAGACAGTCTTCACAGAAGATGAGAATGGTAATGAAGTAGTTCATCATTTTTCAACTGCGTTGTAGCAGTATCAAGATATTGCCAAAGCTGCAGCTGGGGCCCTGTCGTGCTATACACTCTAGAGTCGGATTACTGCAACCTGCCTCTGCTTTGAAATATTAGTGTAACTGTGGTGATGAAAGTTGTGTCTATATTAGCTATTACAGTAGCTTAATTACAGAGACTTTGTAGAGTGAGACAGCTATTGCTGATGACCTGACATTCCCATGGTAGGTGCTGGGGGAGAATCTGGACTAGCTCCAGCCTGATCCCAAGGACGGGATGCCCAGGACTGGTTAGAGTGCAGGCAACCCTCTTGGAACATGTGTTCTGGCTTAGTTTCTTCTGAAAGGACTGCAGTTTGCATGCTCTGAGATCTTTCCACACAGCAAATCAAAGCATGGCAGGTCAGGGAGAGTCTTTTAAAAAATACTTTCCCTGTCTAAATTAAAACACTAGTGTAGACAGACCCAAGAAGTGAGAAGAAGGGGGAAGGGAAATACAGATGTGAAGTGAGTTACTCAAGGTCAGAGAAGCCCTCTGTTTGATCACAGTCAGGTTCCAGGCTACTTATCTGCCAGTCCTACCTTACCTGCTTGGCTTTCCTCTCTGTTGTTTCTTTCCTCCTCTAGATCACTACCACTCTGATGGCTCTTCTGAAGCACGAACACAGCGCTGTGTAAATCCAGGTATCTGTGTGGTCCATGAATCCAGAGGGCAGGACAGAACTTTCTTTCAGAACTCCCAGATTAAAAAGAGGGCAAAGCTACCAGAAGTTGAGTGTCCATCTCACATAGGAGTGGAACAGACCTATCAGTGACAGACGTCTCTGTCCATGGCAGCGGGTTTGGATGAGATGATCTTTGCAGGTCCCTTCCAACCCAAACCATTCTGTGATTCAGTTTTATACTTCGGGTAAGGAAATGAGGTGTGAGGATGGAGACTTTCAAGGGGGAACAAAAGGAGCTGGTTTGGAGACTGTAGTGGACACTGTGGCAGTGTAGGGAAAATTCTAAGTTTATTCATCTTTGAGCAAATTGCCCGTGGCAGCTACAAAATATAGCTCACACCTCAAGTGGAAGGCTGCTTATGTAGCACTGTTGAAGGAGAAGAGTCAATCCATTTTTGGTTTCTTGGCCTGAGAGAGATTTATGACTCCAGTATTGCTGTTTGTTTTACTCACTAGCAGATGACTGAGTGCAACTGCCAGCAACAGGATCTCTCAGAATTCTGGTTTACTAAAATAAGCTTCCAACAAACCAACATCAGATAAGATGATGGAAACCAAAAGCAATGAAATACAGAACCAGATGGCAAAATCCAAAGTACTTATGTACATAAGTTTTTCAGCATGTTATAAAGAAACAGTTTACAGCATACAGTCTTCTGCATGATACTTATCCAGACCGCTGTTCTGACAAGTACATCTGGGTCCTTATTTCCTGCTGGGTTCCTGTGCTGGTCATCATTCGGGTCTACAAAACTAACAAAAACTGCAGATTTGAGCTATAGAGGAGTACCAAAACAGGTGGACAGTACCTTTTCCACTTTACTGGTGGAAAAAGTTAAAAAGTTATATTTGCGGGCCTTACATCCACTTTTAATCTACAAGGGAGAGACTAATTTAACTTTGCTCTAGAAGCATAGAAGTTAGAATAGGATAGAGTAGAGCAGAATGGAATGGAATGGAATGGAATGGAATGGAATGGAATAGTTCAGTTGAAAGAAAATTAGATGAAATACATCACATCTCAAACACATCAGTGCACAAGAGGGAACTAAGTCTCATAACAGTCATCCTTCCTCTCTCTTTGAGCCATTAGGAAATGTTTAATACCTACTGTTTAAATCCCAAACAAAAGTTTTGTGTCCTACCAGCAACTCAGAGATAGCAACACTGTAGGAAAACTGATAACTATTTGCTTACACAAAGAAGTCTTAACTTTCTTCTCAGCTGGGTACTACCCTCCTAATCTAGGAGACATCCTTCAAAAGTTTGCATTCTTTTTGTGTGGAGCCCACAATCAAAGAGAGGAAAGAAAATCTCAAGAGTCAGATGGCTTTCTCTGTTTTCCAATATCCACCCTACCTTCAATATCAGCACTGGTCCTTCCTTGACGTGCCATTATCCGGGGTCTCCCATCCTTGCAGTGGCCAAGCTGAGCTGGTCAGGAGGAGACACGTTCTTGCCCATGGACTTCAGCTCTCTTCCTCTGAGGCGTGATTCAGTTCTCCAGGGGCTGTCGTTACTGCTGCCATCACAAGGCAAAATGAGGTGTAGATATAACTCCTAGTGCCTGTATACTGTCAGCTCTATCAACATGCAAGTGTCCTTGTTTTTCACGAAACGTAAAAAAACCTCACATTTGTGATTTTCTGTAAAAAGAGTAGTTCACAGGTTTCTTCCATCTTCCTGTTAGAAACTGCTGCTGTAATAGTGAAATAATTCACTGTGTTTTATAGATAAGCTACTGCCTAAGTGCTAATCTTCTTGTTACCCCCCTGAGTACCCTTATTTACAAGAATTAAATGCTTTTCAAGACCCTTCTTTACTTAGCTGGGATACATAAAGCTTTCCTTTTAACTGAAGCAGATTTTTAATGATCATCTTTAATACTTAATGGAACTTGTTACCAAGGGGTTCAACATTATAATTCAGCTCTCTTTGTTCTTTTGGTTTTACTCTTTCCTATAGAGGAGCCAGTTGAATCGTATGAACATCTCTCCTTAAAGGTTTTACGTGCTTGGGAAGAAATCCCTGGAGCTGGATACAAGCTGGTCCCAGAGCACATTGAGACTCGGCCTCTTTATCATAAGGATAAGCCAGGCATGGAACAGGTAGAGCAGCTTGGAGATGGCGGTGATGGTAGACCCTGTCAGTTTTCCTTTCCTCCAGTTACTGTGGTTTCTGTGTGTACCAGCAAAGTTACAGAGACAGCATCCAAATGTTGTACTGTACATGAGACTTTGTACAGTAGCAGCCTGGAAATTGTCACACTTATATGTATACAGCCGGTTACCTAATTACACAGCAATCGCACAAGGTGTGACTGCATATTTTCATTCTTTTGAATGCTTTAGTTTATGAAGTTAACATAAACTCTACTTGTATTTGGGCTTTCATTATTTTTTTTCTTTTCATCACGTACTATTTTTATATGGATTTTACCTTGCAGTTGCCAACTTCATCATATTTCTGAGAGATTAATAGAATATGTGTATGAAAAAAATATTGTATAGTAAGTTTACAGATGAAATGTTTGTTACAGGTTAGCTAGCTGGCTGGTGCTTATAGAGGGAGCAGTAGTTTTAGATGTCAGAACTGCCTTTTAAGCATTTTAAAGTCTCTCTAAAATAGGGTTAAAGAGATGTTTATCACTTTGTTTTCAAGGGTCGTGTACAGATGTGGGTCGACATGTTTCCTAAAGATATGCCTCTGCCAGGACCCCCAGTGGACATTTCACCAAGAAAACCCAAAGGGTAATACTTTATGCTTTCCTCCCAGCACAGTGGCAAAAGTCTTCAAAAACTGAGTCTTTCTTAAGTGTCTGGGAAGAACTACAAAAAGATCTATCACAACAAACTTCTGTTGTCCCGAGAAAAGTTTTCTTGGGTTCACATGACATCAAGTCAAAAGAGAGCATCTAGTTTGGTCTTCTCCATTAAACAACTGAAAAAACTGCTGATGATTTTTGCATCAAAGGTTACCACACACCTCTTCTAGAAAGATATCCCTTTTTCATATACAGATTGCACGTTGCTAGAACCAAGAGTCCCTTAATAATTCTGATGTTGTCATCCACTTGTTGAGCTGAAAGAAGTAATGCTGGTTTTACTACCTCTTACAGCTAGGTAACATACTTGATCCAGGTTGACATCTCTAAGCTGATGCAATAATATTATACCTATTCGATTTCCAGCACCTGCTTCAAAGATAGGAACAAGAAACACATAAAGCAGCAACAGCCAGAAGAGAAAGGTTAGGAATAATCGTCTCTCAAATTCCAGATGGATACTTCTGCTGCTTTATATCTAACATTATACATAGGTCTTCAGGCTAGCTGAACGTTTGTAAATGAAACACAAAAATGACCAACAGAGCTCTCAGCCCATCGTGTCTCAGCGTTATTCCAATATTTTAGCAAGGCCTTTCCCAAGAATTTTATGTCTCAGCACAGCATTGGGTACTATTCTTGTATTGTTCATGTTTGAACAAGAAACAATACAGCAAAAACTTGTTTCTTTTCCCTTCCTTTTGCAACAGCCAAGATTTGACAAAAATAAGAGTCTGTGTAACAATTACTTTCTTCAGACCAGAACTTCCTATAAAGCTCCTTAACAACAAGCATTTTCCAATCCAAAAAGATCTAAAACTAATCATACCCAAAAAAACAAATTGTTGCTGCCATTTTTCTAGTCTACAAAAGCAGGGGAAAATATTATCAAATCATTAGTTATGAGAAAGGAAGTAAACATGCAAACATGAGTTACACTTTGTACTGAGAAATGCATATTTGCTGCAGCAAAACAGGCTTCAGGCTCCATAAGACTTCAATGACTTTGTGAAAACATTTCTTGTTGACTATCTTTGACTGAACAAGGACCTGATGGAGCACTGCAGATGAAAGTTTCTTTGGCTAGTGCAGAGGCTTAGTTTTCATGGTCAACATCTCCTTAAGAGCTCCGTGACCTAAGCTATCTGGTAACTTCTGGGGCGAACTGTTTCGCACCTGAGATTGGGGCTATTTCCAAGACAACACATATCATACCAGAAAAATCACGTTGGTTCACTCAAACATAGTTCTTTAAATTTATTTTGCAATTCGTACAATGACTCAAGGCATACCTAAATTTTTGAGTATCAATTGTTTAAGTCACCCGCAACATCTGGATTTCAGTTCAAGCTTCCAGAGCTTTGGATGGCCACCATAAATGTCTGTGTATAAGGAGTGGAAAGGATGGGAAAGCTTTGATTCTTTTACTCTTGTTTCTAAAGATGATTGCACGTGCTTAAATGAAAATGTCTCTAAAGAGTGCTTTTCTTCCCCTTTAATGCACTGGATTGCACCAAGTATAATGTTTTTATGCATTTCTTCTGAAAAGTACATCCCAGGGAGCTCTGTTTTTTATTAGCAAGCTGCTCACTGTTTTGGAGACTGCTCTGATGATCTTGTTTAGGTCAAATTTACCTTGTTTCACTGCAGCATTTTTGTGAAAAGAATTCAAAAGGATGAGGCACATAAAAAGCAAGGAATTTTCCATCCCTCCCAAGCTAGCAGCAACCCACTGTCGGCCGACATGCTCTTAGATCTGAGAGGAGCCACCATCCCCATTCTATCGCTAGATGCTTGTAAACAGAAGAGGCCTGAGGCTGATGCTATTTTTAAGGTTTTGCACAAATACAACATTACTCAGTTTATAAAATCATGATTTGGTAAAGGTTTACATTAGTGTCTGACCAGAGCTTGAGTGTACACAGGCCTTCTTTCTTTTCTTTTTCAGCTATGAATTGAGGGTAATAATCTGGAATACAGAGGATGTCATTCTAGAAGATGAAAATATCTTTACGGGTCAAAAATCAAGTGATATCTATGTAAAAGGGTAAGTTCTCCAGGACATGTCTTCAAAAGAACATGTAATATTTCATTCAAAAATCAGACAAAATATTAATATTATTAAAATATTATCCTGAGAGGAGCTACCCTGAAATCACTGGTTTCACACAGATACATCCAACTTAGCACTAAACTAACGTGTTCAGAGTAGTAGCAGGGTAGGTCTGAGTGCAGAAAATTCAGTGCAGGTTAGAAGCTGAGGAAATAAATAGAGAGCCAGCCTTTGTGCTGAGCTGTGTGATAACATGAGGACATCACTATCAATGCTAGAGCTGTCTGACAGGGAAAGCCAGGAGTGGATATCTTTTTGCTTCTGTGCTTTAATGATGAAGACACAAATCTCATTATGTTCAGACAGTGCACATGGCACTGAACCTGCCACCAGGCATGGGTTTGCACTGGGGGCAGTGCCGTGCTTGGGATCGTTACTGTTTTACCCAAATCCATTTTGAAATAACAGAGTTTGCATGGGAAAAGCCACTATGTGGATGCAATGTAAAAATGCTAGTCTTTACTCAAGCTGTGATAAATTATCTTCAAAACCAAAACATACCTAGCTGGATCATTACCTCAGTGGAGCTCTTCAGAAGAGAAGATTATGTTTAGGAAAGTGTTGTCCTTTTGTAACATAGCATTGCCCATCAGATGTTGTGGACGCTAGCAGAAACTGAGACGAAGTCACAAGAAAAAATAGGGAAAGTGGTTTGTTTATTTATTTATGGCATGTTTATACCTCCTGAGCCACAACTTCAAATGTTTTAGACTCTAATACCGAGCACTTTAATCCATCTTGGGACATTGACACAGAATTTATTAGCAGGGCACAACATCAATATAGGGTGATTAATAGTGGATAAATGAATGATGCTGTTTTTGCTGGTCTCAAAGCAGACAGATGTCATGGCCAATAGTAAATAGCCAACTGGTATTTTGGGTTCTGATCTAAATAAATATCATTTTCTCTCAGCTGTTGATCATCACTGGCCATTGCTGCAGCCTGTGGCTTGGCTGGCAGGTGGCTGAGATCCCCGAGCCAGGTCTGTCACTGCATGTTGCAGTTCACAACGGTATGTTACCTCCTACTAATTAGGGATTAATTAGTAAATGATCATGCCTGTAACCGAATAACAACCACCACAACTCCAGCTCCCTTGGTGATGGCTATGTATTCCACTATGTTCTTGCCATAGGTGGATAAAGGGCCTGGAAGAGGACAAGCAGGAGACAGATGTACATTACAACTCCTTGACAGGAGAGGGCAACTTCAACTGGCGCTTTGTGTTCCCATTCCACTACCTCCCAGCAGAGAAACAAATGGTGGTTAGTAAAAGAGAAAACATCTTTTCCTTGGAAAAGACAGAGAGCAAAATACCTGCTGAGCTGGTACTTCAAGTATGGGACTTTGAAAGACTCTCTTCAGATGATTTCTTGGGTAAGTATGGAATGGATCTGTCTGAACTTCACCTGAGTTCTTGCCAGACCTGTATTTTATAGAGGTACGTACAAAGAGGTGTGTCTGAGACCCAGTATTTGCTTGTCTTTCTCTGAGGCACCACGTTGTGAACATGTACATTTCTTGGAGAAGGAATAATTAGGAACTTGGATAAGATGATGCCAGGGCAATATAAATGAGTGCCTGATGGTACAGAGAGATCCCCAGCTCTGAAGCTTTGGTCCAAGCTGCTGCATTGCTCCATGTATCTCATCTGGAAGCTGCTGTTTGAATGTGTTCATTTCTGTCCGATCTCTGAGTGTTGTCACATTACTTCTCCCTCCAGGCACTCTTGAACTGAACCTGAATGGGTTCCCTCGAGCAGCAAAGACAGCCAAGAGCTGTGACCTAGGCATGGTTGTGGCAGCAAGCGCAGAAAACAGGATCTCCATATTTCAGCAGAAGCGCGTCAGAGGCTGGTGGCCTTTCATCAAGTCTGGGGAGCTCACGGTAGGCAGCTCACTACAGATGAACAGCTTTTCTCTGGGGGTGATATGCTCTGCTGAGATCCTGAGACAGACAGAGGCTAATTTTGGATATGGTGTTTGAAGAACAGTCACCGCTGGCAATCCATAAGACTCCTCCAAATGCTTCGGTGGTCCCCCACAGATTTGGTTCAGATAATCCCAGGCAGCCAGAGCTATTTGTACTTTTTCTTTGCTTTCTTCTACTGTTCATCTCCCAGCACACTGGATGGGTAGAGTGGAAAACCAGTTGTTTCCAGTGAACATTATGTCAGCTGAGGAAGTCCTGGGAGGAATCTCACCTGCTTATTTATTTATTTTCTATTTATTTCTCACTTCAACTAGGGCAAAGGAACAGATTTTGGAGTCAATCATTCTTCTGCTTGTTAGTGACACATCTTGAGTAGAAAGAGCGCAGTCCCCTCTGCATGTTGAAGCGTGCTCACTAAGCCAATATTTTTTTTATTTTAGTGGCAAGATACAATTGATATAAAGGAATGCAAATGACAACGACAGCTTCCTCCAAACTCTACAAGACTTCTTATGTTAGAAGCATCATCCTAAGAAGAACATAAATGCTGCCACACCGCTTTCTATTTACCTGAAGCCTCTAATATAACAAGGCTTGCAGCAGGGTGTAAATCTCACTCAGTGTATACCTAGCCATTTATCTCAGGGTTTTCTGCTGCAGCCTCTCTTCATAATGTTGTAGTGCTTTCTGTGTATAATTTGGAGTTACACTGAAATTAAATCTATAGTGGAGATAGTGCTGAATAATGCATTAACACAGAAAAGAGAGAAGGTCTCTGTAACCAGAAACAGACAGATTATAACTGATTTGATGCTGTAAATACAAGGGAAAAACAAATATCTAACCCATATTTAAGAAGCTCTAACTTCTGTAGCAGAAGTTACAGTTACTTCTAAGAGTTCAAATAACTCAGATTACATATTTCTACTGCAAGGTGTAGCAGACATATCTTTTAAAAGTCCTAATATTTTATTGGTCACTTAACAAGTGTAATGGCTTGTCACAATGAAAACAAGTAGTAAACCGGCAGTTATATTCCATCATGGCTTTTCTGAATTCTAGAAATTATCAGTAAGTTGTTGCTGAACAAAGCTGTCCTTTTGTCACAGCTCTGAATATCATCTTCTGGCCATCCATGAAGAAAACTGACTCCGAATCCACCTGCCAGACCCCTATTCTTTTAGCCTGAACAGAGCTCTAAGACTACCTGCTATTTTCTGCACGCAGATCTCGTTTCTAGCCATCTTTCTTTTGCAAGCTGAGACCGCACAGCTCAACTGCTTCAGCATTTGTGACTGGCTGAATTTCCCCCCATTGATGGACTGCACCTTGTCCAAACCACAGCACAGCTTCCAGCTTGGCTGTACAGCTCTGCTGGGATGCATGTTAGGTAGAAGACCCTCGTCTGCTCAGACAAATTATGTTGTAATTTAGGAAGCAGAAATGACATTTATGGGCCTGGCAGAAAACATACGACCTCTCTTTCCTCATGGTCCTTGAGCACAATTCAGGAATTTGGTGCTTGGGTTTTCCTTTGTGCTTTCCCTTTATCTGCAAAGACTTTATCCTATTTTCTTTAATCAAATTCCTTCACCCTCAGCTGGTTTCATAATTTCCCCACAAGATGAATCCCACTGTGATTTAGTTATAGTAACCCAGGATTGGATGCTTATGTATGATGTCTCTAATCCAGGGCAAAGTGGAAGCTGAGTTTCACTTAGTCACAGCAGAAGAAGCTGAGAAGAATCCAGTAGGCAAAGCTCGAAAGGAGCCCGAGCCCTTGGAGAAACCCAAGTGAGTAGGAGTATACTCATTAAATAAGCTGGGGCAGGGGCATTCAGTAGGAGATGGAGCAGAACAGGTCTGCTTGCTCCTCTCCTGGCTTTTCTCCTCTTTCCTGCTGTAACCTTGAGCAAGCCATTTGGCCAACTTGTGCATTGCTGGGCTCCCTCATGATGGGGCTGACTGCCAGCATCAGTAGCTGGCAGCACCTTCCAGGTTAGCTGAAATGTCTTTCTCTGGAAGCTGAAATAAATCTGCCTATTTGTCCTCAACTATAGTTCACACCTGGGCTTATTCCATAGCTCACCTGGCACGTGATTACCTCTTAAACCATCATAACTTCTGCACAGATGGATGATATTTATTCTATTAAGAGGATAACTATAACAGAGGATAATTATAAGGATAAATATAATTAACTCATGTTTAAGTGCTATAAAACGACTGTATGAAATATTTCCACTGTCCATTTTTTTTTTAATATGACCATTGGGATGCAGAGTCTTAGCATTAGGAAACAAGATTTTTTGATATTAGGAAAATTTTCTTCACCAGAAGGATTATCAAACACTGGAAGAGGCTGCCCAGGGAAGTGGTTGAGTCACCATCCGTGGAGGTATTTAAAAGACGTGTAGATGTGGTACTTAGGGACATGGTTTAGTTGTGGACTCTGCAGTGTTAGGTTTACGGTTGGACTCAATGATCATAAGGGTCTTTTCCAACCTAAATTATTCTGTGATTTTGTGATTCTATGATTCTAAGAATTATCTACACACATTTAAAGGTGCCTTAGTTGCTACGTAGTCATGGAAAACTGACCTCTGCATACATCTAGTTATTTTTGCACAAATCAATCACTTTCAGATAAAGGCATATAGAACATGAAAATCAGGTCATACAGGAATGACAGAACTTCAAGAAATCTAGCTCTAAATTTTTTGTACTTCATACTCGAAGAATGAAGATGTTTATTTTTCATCATAAGACTTTTTAATGAGGATGTTTAAAGTAGTTTTACAAAGGGAGATGATCTAGAAGGAACACTTTATCTTTCAGTATTTGTCACATTAAAAAATATTATCAGCTGATACTTTTGTACTCAGAAAAAATGTACTTCTAATCTATTTTGGCTCAAGTACTTTGCTCTACAAAAGTAATGAGCTAGATTTGAAAAAAAGAGAGAGAAATTGATGATATAATTTCTGCTACCAAATCTTCTAAAAATCAATTGCTAATCATAATGGTAATTATTGCAAATTCTGTTTAATTTTGTTGGTTTGATGTATATCTCAGGATAAACATGAAAAAGAAGAAAGCAGCATAAAGGTTGAATTGCCAATACCCCTACAAAGGGTATAAATTTAGCCTGAAATTTAGAGGTATCAGAGACTTGTTGAAAATTACCCTTGGAAAGGCTTTAAAAAATAATTTCACTCAACTACTTTACCCAAAGGCAAAATGATGTATGCCTGACAGACGTCTGTCTGAAAGATGCCCAGTGGTGAAAACTAAAGCACTGTCTTACAGAGAAGAGAGGACTGGGATAGCTCTGAAATATGCCTGGTAGGAAGAAATCAGCCTAGGCAGTTTTAAGAGGGAGTGTAGCCTGTAATAGAAAGAATACATGTCCAGAAGCTTAACAATAGGATGCACAAAGGTATTCTCTCACTTTCCTCTCACTTTTTCAGGCCCAGCCCATGCACCCCTGCCAGCCTGGGGCTCCAGGGCTCCAGAGCTCCCTGCATTTTCAGCTCAAGGGCATTTTATCCGTAAATATGCTGTTGGGCCAAAAGGTTACCACAAGCTTAGTGGCCCCTGCTCTGCTGCACAGCCAGCCTGGAGGTGTTTTGATCCAGAAGCCACAAAACCACCGTCTTCCTCCAGACCTTGAACTCAGTAATGAGAGAAGCTCCACATCAGGTTTTTATGAATACACAGCCAACACATGGCTCAGCCCAGTGTTACTCTTAATTGAGACATATGCCTCAATTAAATTAAAATTAGGGTGAGGCTAGTCTCACTTGATGTTACCCATCTCAGAAGCAAGTCATTCAGGCTCCTTTTGCAGCTGCTCATGCAGAAATGGCTGAGTCATCCCATTTACCTAACACACATATCTTAGGATGGCAGCTGGGGAGGGAGATGAAATGTCTGTCAGCAGGTTCTTCATCTCCACGTGCAGACAGCCCACATGACTGACCAGGCTGGGCACCTACGTTTTAAAGTTAGGCAAAATAAATCCTAAGGTTACTAAAGCACTATCAGCATGCGGATAAGAAATACTATTTTAGCTAGACACTCACTTACTGTAAAGAAAATAAATTCATAGCTGAAGACATTGCATGCCTCAATTCTGTAAAGCTGGAATTAAACTTTACCAGCTCATTGCTCCCGAGTGATGGAATATGTGGTTCATACATGCAGAGTAGTCAAAATCAACTCGGAGATAACAGATAACTGTTTCTGCACTTCAAATGAGTTTTCCTCAGGAAGAAGTGGATCTCATGGAGCTTTGTGTCAGGACCTCCATATCTCTATGCCAGTACTGTAGGTTCATATTTTTTTTGCTGATTGAGTAGGCTTACACAGAGAAGCAGAAATATTTTCCAGATTGTTTTGTGTCATTAAGTTTTTAAATTAAGAAACAGAATAGTTTCAAAACCAAAATTATCATCTATGAGCTACTAGACAGTAACAGACTCTTTAATGTACCAGAGCAAAGGTGGACAAATATTAAATGTCTGGGAACTAAAGAGAAACATGCAAATGAGAAATACGGTGTAGTGAGTGTAATTTCCTGCTGGCCAAAGCACCATGAGGTTATGCATCTCTTCATCTCTGCTGATCAAGACAGGAGACTTTTCCAGATGCACTCTATTACAACAAATATGCTGCTATAACCAATACTGAATTCCACTGCGTACATTGCAAAGAAAACAAATTAAATGAGCAAGAGTCTGGCTTTTTTACCCTGTCTTTAAAGGTTATGAAAAGCCCTTAAGTAGTTGGAACATGCCGACTAACGGTTTTGTTATTCAAGTCTGAGATTCAGTAAGTTGTATTTAGAGTATCCGTTTTTTACTAATTCCTTTCAACCTGGAGGTCTTATACGTTGATCTATTTCTGAGTCGTTTCCATCTCAGTATAAAACACATGCCTTAATTAAAAGATGTTCAGCTGTCCTTTTAGATTTACAGACTTTCTGCCACATTGGCATTCACTTCCATGTGCTGAATGCTGAATTCGCCAGATGACTAAGACATTGCTTAAATTCCTTAAACAGCTTTCTAAAGTGAGACACGCCATTGCTTTTTGTGACCCTCAGTCTTAACTTCATTCTCCTTACTGCTGCACTATCTGCACAATTACAGTGATATCAGAGAAGAAACGCAACCTGCACCAGATCTTGCTGGTGTTAATATTGCTCCACACCACTGTACTTGTCAGGTCATCCCATGGTACAAACTTGACAGACGTTGCCTCAGCTCATTGCAGGGGCAGGGCTGTTGAAGTCAGAGGCATAGCGACCACCCAAGCTGGGCAGTATGCCAGAGGAGAGGCTATGCCAAAATTTTTCCTAAGGAGAATATTATTTTCTTCTCTGTATGCAGCCAACTTTGCTGTACAGTGTGAAGAAATTTCTGGTTGTAGAGGAGAATACGACATGGGGCAACATTTAGAAAAACCTTAGGACTGTGGAGTGCAGATAATCTCCACCAGAAAACGGTGGCTCGTCTTTACTTACCCAGGCAAACTACCTAGGTTTTGGGTTTCATCTCATCTCCTGTTTTCAGGAGGTCTGTTTTAAATTTCCTTCTGAAAATATGCCACTTTGGGCTGTAAATCAGGCCTGAGCTGGCTCTGCCTGTTATGGCGCTGTGACTATCATGGAGCAATCAGATTTTTTTGTGGTGGCTTGTTATTCCTTTTCAATGCTAAACTCCTTGCAATGAATAGAAAGCTTTGGTAGTCAGGATCAAGATGTCTGCATTTCTTCTTTGGGATTTAGCATGATCTTGTCTGTAATTTTGAATCCCGTATCTTGCCTTAAATTGGAGTAGTCATGAAGCGTGAAGTGGAATTGCATTCTGAGTGGTGTGTAGAGCTTGGGCTTGGGGATAGATGGAAGAAGAGTGACCCAATAACATGTGAAATTCTTGGAAGTTCCCTCTAAACTCTTTAGTGGGTTCCCAGGATTTAAAGGTACTTTTTAGACTCAAATGTATGTTTTGCAGTGGGGTAGCTTTGAAAATAGCTGGATCTGCCTTTACAAAAGTTTTTCTCTTTTTTTCTTCCCCTTTAGCCGACCAGACACATCCTTCTCTTGGTTTGTAAATCCTTTCAAGTGTTTGTATCACCTGATCTGGAGAAATTACAAGAAGTATATCATCATTGGCATAATTCTGCTTATTCTCGTTGTCTTCCTGGTGCTCTTCATCTATACGTTACCAGGTGCAATCAGTCATAGGATAGTTGTAGGATGAGCATAGGTTATGGCTCTCATTGTAACCAATCATACAAAACACTTCAGTTAAAAATAGAAGCCAGGCATACAGAATTAATCAACCTGATGCCTTGTAAAAAGAAAACAACTATTCGCATCAGAAAGTGAAGCTTTCTTAGAATATTTTAACGTCTTCTTTAGCTGCTCATTCAGACCCAGCCTTAACGTACATTAGCATACTGCTGTAGTTTTATTGACAACGAAAGTTTGATTCTGCACCTAAAACTGAGTTTGAAAGTAAATTCCTTAATGCTATGCAGAAACTGATTTGTCAGTCAGGTATTTATTATTACAGACAAATGATTAAATATTAAGAGCAAAATCTGTAAACAAAGATAAACACATAGCACAGTCTTTGCATAGTTTTGTAATTAATTATTTGAAATATTTTTCAATGACCTCATAATTGTATGATTATTTTGAGATAAAACATTTATTAAAAAAAAATTTAAGGTTAAATTGTCTCCATTGTTGTCATGTGCAGAATTCATCCTGCACTTCTCAGTAGGAGTTCTGTGCTCTGTAAAGACAACTCACACGCTTATAAATGAGGTAAGTGTCGGTGACAGGGGGAGGCAGAAGCAGAGATGGAGAGAACTTTTTTCAGCTGCAGTTTGAAAGTGCTGGAGGTCACTGGAGAAGAGGAATCAGGAAGATGCAGACACAGCCACAGGCACTGCAGTAGCAAATGATCCTTGTAAAGGAGAGGGAACAGGTAGAATCCTGCTGCTTGATGGGCAGAGGGAAAGAGGAATGGAAAAGAGAAAGGCTGCAGAGTGGAACAAACCATGGAGGATTACAGAAAACAAGGAATTAACCTTATACGATGTCAATGTGAAAATCCTCACCTTGCTTAATAATACAGAAAGTGCTGCAGCCTGTGTCATGCACAAGGCAAGGCTTGATAACTTAATGACCCCACTTCGTCTTAAAATGAGTGAATATGAATTTGAAGTAGCTGTGGAAATCTTCTCTAGTCTCATCCGTGGTTAGGCATTTGTAAAGGTGACCTTTGAGAAAATACCTTCCATCATTTGACATTAGGAAGCATTTCTGTACAGAGAGGGTGGTCAAACACCGGAACAGGCTTTCTAGAGAGGTGGTTGATGCCCCAAGCCTGTCAGTGTTTAAGAGGCATTTGGAGAATGCCCTTAATAACATACTTTAACTTGGTAAGCCTTGAAGTGGGCAGTTTGTTGGACTAGAGGATTGTTGTAGGTCCCTTCCAACTGAAATATTCTATTCTATTCTATTCTATTCTATTCTATTCTATTCTATTCTATTCTATTCTATTCTATTCTATTCTATTCCATTCTACTCTGTTCTGTTCTATCATGCTCCGTTCATACAAAAATTGAGCACTATTTCCAAATTCTAAAATATTAAAAGGTAAGAAAACGAAATCCTAGGAACGCTAATAATTCTGCCAAGCTCAGGGTGCAGTGAACCTCTGTGCTCCCCTCTGGCATAAAACATACACCAATACATTATTCTGAAAAATGAATGTCAGTGAAACTTCCACCGAGAAAACATTTTACATTTAAAAAGCATCTTAGAGTCTTAATTTGGATGGGATGAATTGCTCTAAAAGTAGCTCTTCCTCTTTCCACTGATGGTAGAGGCAGATGGGTAAAGGCAGGCTGAAAGCGTCCCATCCCCACTACATCCAGCAGACTGTGACTCTTACCATTTCTTCTAAATATCATGATCTAAATATACAATAAATATAACTGAATTATTTAGGTATGTGAGCAATTACCTTACAATTCACACGTGAGTTTTATTGTTGGGCTATTTTCCTTTAGAAACGTATTTAATATGACCAAGAAATGAGAACTCAGTTACATGGTTGAATCTGCACTAGTAAAGCCTAGCAATACAAGACAGCAATGTGGAAAGGTGCTGAGCACACTTGAGTCCCTCTTCATCTCATATCCCTCTGCACTGGGCCCTCGTCTGGTGCAGTCTCTGCTTACACAGCAAGTGTGACACATTCCTCCGAAACTGCTTGTTTTTCACTTTTGTGCTACTTTGCAACTGAGCCTGTATGAAGCAGAAAAGGAAATGTTATTTCTCCTAATAAGTGTCACCACACCATGAATTTTGGAAGTGCAATTTAATAACTCCAATAAGAGCAACTAAAATTATTTTGGTGAAAAAGGTAGGAGATGAATCATGACAAAAGTAGTACGTTACAACCGTCTAAAGATGATGGTTCTGGTTTTTTTCCAATGTGTCAAGGCGGTAGCCCTGATCCTGCATGGTAGCTGCTGTGTCCATCTGTCCTTACGCTGCTTGTTTGCCCTTGCTGCCATGGACTGTGTGAAGCACTGGACTGTGGCTTGAGCACCCTGCCCTTGCTGACGGGTCCATCTGCATGGCTCCAGGACAAAGCCTTGTCTCTGGACCCCAGCAGTAAGCACACAGTGGTAGCACTGCTAGGAGAAGACAAATGAAATGACATCGCTCTCCAAGTCCTGTTCTGAGTCTGGATGAGCAGGGACCTTGCAAAGATCCTGTCCCCTTTTGTCCCTGCAGCCCAGTGCAAATAGCCACCTCCTTCACCTTTGCTGCCCCTTGGCTCTTCAGTCTCTTACAGCATGACCATTCCTGAGCCCCTTGTATTGCTGAACACCAAGATGCCCTTGCCCCTGTGTAGCCTTGCAGTCTAGGCTAAAAAAGGGCATTATGCAGACAAAAAGCAAGCAAGCTAACTCTTCCACATCTCTTAAACTGGCTATCACTACACTCAACAAATGTAGGCTGATCTGGATAGCTTTGTCTCTGTGGAATTATTAGTAAAATTAAGGCTTTACATCTGAAAATTAAGGTTTATATGAAAAACGTAGCAGTGTTCACCCATTGAGGAAAAGCATGAAATCAAAAGGAGCTCTGAGGATGGGACACAGCTGCAGCAGGCATGCGAGGAATCCACTAACAC
>Ga0065711_1028353_pt1 | contig 41750 bp, 24 predicted proteins | sample Hoacrofraction12_FD_59098 | JGI IMG/M metagenome (GOLD analysis project Ga0065711, IMG submission 59098) | Hoatzin crop microbial communities from Cojedes, Venezuela - Epithelial fraction 12 v2 (version 2) | ecosystem: Host-associated > Birds > Digestive system > Esophagus > Crop | place...
GCTGCCCAGGGAGGCTGTGGAGTCTCCTTCTCTGGAGATATTCCAGCCCCGCCTGGCCGCGGTGCTGTGCAGCCTGCTCTGGGTGACCCTGCTTGGGCAGGGGGTTGGGTTGGGTGACCCACAGAGGTCCCTTCCAGCCCTGGCCATGCTGGGATTCTGTGATGTGGTTACAAAAACTGCATTAAACTGTGCATATGCTTCCGTCAACTAAGCATGGACCCACTCTCAGTTATCATCCTACCCCTGATATAGCTGGATGAAAAAAATATTTGCAATGCATGGAACCCTATGCTCTTCATGCTTTGGGTTCAGTGATGGCTGGCGATCCCTGCACCACCTCCACCTTGGCTCTGAAATGCAGGATGTCCCTATGTGCCTGCAGCTCGGAGCTTGCCTCTAATACCAGCTGTGTTTGTGCTGAGCAGTTCCTGAACATGCTGTTCCCTGGCCTTCTGAATATGTCCCAGAGACGGTGAATGGTGGTGGTTAGAGGAGACGAGTGTGACTTGGGGATGGTGGACTTGTGACTCACAGTGACTCTTGGATAAGTCATTCTCCTCTCTGCACTTCAATTTTGTTGTTTGTGAGAGGGGACGCACAAATTCACCTACTGCTAAGCTTGGCTGCATTGAGCCTTTAAAATGTCTTGATATTCAGACACTAATACTTAGTACACAGAGGGAATTGTTAATATTTCCTATCCTTAACATCTCATCACTTGACAAATCAGGTTCATTCTGCAGCTTATTCCTGTTTTCTCAGGACATTTGACAAACACAGAAGGATATAGTCTAGGTTGTTGTCTGGTTTTCTTTCTGGTATTATTTTTCCTAAATTATTTTTGCCTATACAGCCAGCCCACTTTCTTGACATGTCCTGCTGGCAGGTGCTCATAATGCAGCTTCACGCTAATTCCCAACAGCCAATTATTAAAAAATGTTATTTCCAGTTTCCTCTCTGACCTTGTGTGGGATGCTCAACTTTCTGCAGGGATTTCTTTCCTCCTAGGTAAAGCTCCCTGTAGGTACCCAACCAGCCAGCCCACGGGCTGCCTCAGTGTGAAGTGGTTACGGTGGGGCAGAGGCTGAGTGTGGTCCTTGGGTGGAAGATGGGGCTCTTCCTGCGCCCAGCATTCCCAATTCCCAAACCTCCCAACAGGGTTTTTGCAGCCTCTTATTCCACTCACCATGACTTTTATCTGCTCTGTGTTAAGCAAAGACAAGAATTCCCATTTGCTTTCAGCTCAACTAATGAAAAATACAGACTTAATACAGTATCAAGCAAGAAGATGTCTTTGATGCCTTGCACGTGTGCCTGGGGTACCTGGCTAGGGCAAACCTGTCTTCTTGTCATTGTGCTGTATCTTCTTGAGGGAATGAAGAGTGCTCCAGCTGCCAGGCTTGTGAATCTCCTGTTATAGCACTAAATGAATTTGAAAGCTACTAACAGTTGTATTTGTTCTAGAATTACTTTGCTTACAATGCATTGTAGATCCTAGGATCTGTCCAGGTAGATAAAGAGAAGCAGACCCTGTTCTGCAGGCTCTGAGACCAACGAGCAAGTGGGTTCTAGTGGTGGGACAGAGCCCAGTTTTCCTTCCCTCTTCAGTGGTCACTGCAAGCAGAGAGGCAGAAAGGGAGTGCTGCCTCGCTTGGGGTATCTGTTCCATGCCCTGCCAGAGACTTGTGACCCTGGGCATCACCTTGCCTCTCCCTGTCTCAGTCATCCCTTTGCAAAATTGGGAGCAAAGTTGCGGATGGCAGTAGTGGGTGTTCCGTTTTTAGACCTCATGTCTCTCCTTGGGGCTGGTTAGAGCATTCCACAGGTCTGCAGCATTGCCTCTTTCCTGGACCTGTGTGCAACTTCATCTCATTTCTGGGACTGTGGTTCACTCATGAAACCCTGTGTGCACTACTCCATATTCATTCTCTGTAGGGAGGGTACAAAGTGTGTGGGGTATGAGAAGGGGAGAAGATAAACACGGGGAAGATGACCCTGTCATTCCAGGTGGGGAGAGTCTGAGGATGTAACCTATGAGCTTGCTAGCATACGTTTTGTACAGAAGAGTTACAGAGTGCCAGTGGGTGTTATAGGTCCAGGGCTGTTGGTAGAACAGAGCTGTGCATGAGAGATGGGAGAAATTTGTGATATCCAAGAGCAGAAGAAGGGACATGCAAGAGGATTTCACAGTGCCTTGATCACACAGGTGAGGAAGGGACACAGGGGGAAGTCAGGGGAAAGGAAGGGCGTGATTTTATCAGACAGTTTTTGCAGCTGAGCGGGGATGGAGAGAGGTAGAAGCTGGTTAGAAGGTAGGAGATTGCAATTATCCAAGCAGGAGAGGGTCTGGCTGGAAGATCTGAGCTCTCACAACAAAGAGGGCGGGTGTGGGAAGAAGAGAAAAATGGTACAAGTTGGTGCCAGCAAAGCAGTGAAGAGAAAGAGAGGAAGAGGGTCAGAGATGATCTCAGGATAGGGAAAATGACGTACTCAGAGGAACGGGTGCAAGAAGGTACCAAGTTACTAGCACTCGTGTGTGTACATTTCCAAGGCTGTGTATGCCCTCACTTTCCTAAGAGTAAGTATTTTTTTGCAGTTTAATAAAAGGCAAGCTGGACACTTTCCTTTGTCAGGGGTTTGAAAATCATAATGTAAAAGAGTCCTTGTGAAGTCCTGCAGGAAGTCTGCTATCACCTGGGCTGTCCTTCTGCAGCTCGGATTCGCAGGCATGACACAACGTCTTCTTCTGAGCCACTGTTCGATGTGGGCCAAATGTCTGGAATAGTCAGCTCTCCATGTTAGCAGACTATTTATGAGCTTGTGGCAAACATCAAGATTGTAGGGTTTTCACTTTATTGGTTCAGTGACACAATCTCTACAATTAACTCAGTAAAAAATTTGAGAAGGCAAACGTTTTTAACAGGTTTACATAGGATTAGCCAGTTCTTAACATCTGCATATCTAGGCAGCCTGTCCTATAGAGAAATGCAATTTATAGAAGCCCTGCAATAGATTCCAAGTACTGTGCAATCAATTAGGAACCTGATGTTCAGACAGACGCAGACCTAACTGCCTGCTCCTCAGTCCATGTTCCACGAGGTGAATGGCAGGAAGAGGACTCTGAGAACACAGTTTTGAACTGGCTGTTTGGGACTTCCTTTTCTGTCCCTTTCTAATGATGAAAACGTGACTTTTGAGGACACAGGTCTCTTTTCAAGGCAGATGTTATTCTGATTCCTGTTTGGTGGTTTGTTGTTTTTTGTTTTTAACCTTCCCAAATGTAGTAGTAAATTTTCAATTCTCTTTAGTATCGAGTGCAAGAGAATCCCAGTGATGACAGATGGGATGTGAAATTCTTGGGAACATTCTGCATGATGGAAATGATAGAGCTCCGAGAGTAAAGTGTGTCTAAACCGCATTTTCAAAAAATGGCATGCATTTAAGAGCATGAATCCTATGAAATCTGTCTACTGACTGGGTATTTCACCTAGAGAGGGACCATGTCCCTGAGACTGGGAATTAAGCACTCCTCACTCCCAATTTGGATTCCAAATTTTACTTTTTGAAAAGTTTTGCTTTTTTTGCATAATTTGGAGGTGAGCACAGAAGTCGTGCTGATGGTAAGAATGCTTGTAAGAACTGAATAAAGCTGGTTACATCCTTAAGTATTGGGACTGTGAGAGCCAGACACTACATTGAAGAAAGTTTTCCAGTTCTTCCCGATTTGTTGCTGGAAGGAGAGCAGCTTAGCTTGTGTGCTTTGTCCTGATATAGCCCATGATGTAACTGGATCTTTGATGTTGGTGAATATCATTGTTCATCTGCACAGCTGAGGGAGGTGCAATGCTGTGGAAGGAAGGTGAGATCATTCCTCCTCATGGGACGCCGCTGGGCTTGTTCGAGGGGGGAGAGGTTGGAGAGGCTGTGGAACGTGGCAGGAGCAGATGGAAGGAGGACCAGTGGGACCAGAGGGAATGGGCAGAGTCTGCTGCTGCTCAGAAAGCCAGCGAGTTGCTGGAGGCAAGGATCCAACTGCAAGGTCGTGGTGGGCAGGGCTGCCTATAAAAACTTTTTTTTTTTTTTTTTAAATAATCTGTCTTCCCAAGTTGCTTTTCACTATTTAAAAGTTTTGCTTTCATTTTTTTAATGATAAAACCTGTTTACTTGATTTTTAGTTTTAGTCTTTTTTTGAGGAGGAGCTCACTGGGGACACGGTGCAGGCAGATGCATCTCCAACCTGTAGCCAATCTGAGTCGCATGATCGCTGGATCATGAAGTGCTAGAAGGCGGCTGTCAGCCCAGCTCAGTTTCTCCAGAATGGAGGAGTGTGGAAAAGCTGTAATTACTCACTGCAAGTGTTTAAAGACATTTCATGTGTAGATATTGGACTTCAGGACGTGATTTAGCAGGCATGATGGTGATGGGTTGACGGTTGGACTGGATGATCTTAGAGGTCTTTTCCAACCTTAATGATTCTGTGATTCTGTGATTCCCTGTACTGAAGGACCTGCTGCTGCTCAGGCAGTTGCACAAAGTTGACTAGGTGAGGAGTGAGGGTGGGATAGGGGGTCCCTCTTTAAAAACATGAGAAATTCATGCAGCTATGTTAAAAAATATGAATCCAGACCGACTGTAACTGCATACTTCTTTGTGTGTAGAACCTCAGACAAAAGACAATGTAACCTAATAAGATATTTTTGCTGCTTTGTTTTGCTGCTTGTGCTGCTGTAGAGATAAGACTGAAGAATTACAAGATTTTTATAAATTGGAAGCAGGGGTGCTCCAGTGGGAGCAGGCAGGCAGGGTCTTGGCTGACTCTCCTGCTGATGTTCACCTGGCATCTGTGCACGGTGGTTCGGTTTCTTGGAAGTTCAAGTGTCTCTGAGTGCCTGGGTGCGCTTGTCTCTAAACTTTATTCAGGTCTTGGTATGTCAAACATAGGGGAATAATCAGGTGCATGTAGCCCAGTGTTCATAAACCTTTCTGTGTGTTGGGTGCTTTGACTTCTTGTAGACTCTGGACATGATTGAACTGGTTTGTATAAGTCTGGGTTAGGTTAGCAGCACAGTAGCGGTGCTTTCAAAGAGCAAACATTTCTTGCAGATGTTTTAGATCAGCGTTTAAACCAGTGGTTTTCAATGTTTGTGCATTTCTTGTGATTCTTATTTAAACAAACTATTTGATGGCAGAATTATGTGGTTTTCAAGGCTGTGAGAGGCTGAGTACTTACACCACTCTTCGGAGATTCAACTGTATGGATTTCAGCCCCATTACAAGACCAAAGAGCACTTCCAAGAGTGGGGTTACCTGCAAAGTGTCGGTCTGAAGCCTGCCAGAGCAGCCTATGCCTGCAAGCAGATTTTGATAAAATAAGAACCTTTCTCAAATTTGAACTGAGCAAAGACCTTCATTACTGAAAATACAGCCCTCTGCTTGGCAGGAGAGCTGCTGTGAGGTGAGAGACCTGGAGGCTGTCAGATAATTGGAGTTGGTCGCTGGGGAGGGACGCCGTACTGCACGAGGTCCCCGAGTTGGGTGCCGTGGGGGTATGGTGCTGCTAGAGAAATGCAGTAGGTAAAAGAGAGCCTTGGGGAGTTTAGGCTAAAGATTGATGAGTTTTTCATAAGAATTCAAGAACTCTGAGTAATATTTGGCATGCTCTTACTCAAGCGTTTTACAATGTAGGGGAGGGAAAGTCGCTTTTTACATTGGCTCTGTTATTGCTTTCGTTTGTGGAGATTCTTCTTCTTTCCCAAAATGGTGTAATATTGAGAACTGCAGTGAGATCTCCTGTGTATGTGGAATGTAGGGTCACAGTAAAAATAAAGGATAGTTCATCTGTTTACCCAGGTTGTGAATGGCTTTGAGTTTTAAGAGCTGAAATATGCCAGTTTTGCTGCAAAGAATTATTAATAACAATAATTTTTTATGAATCCAGCTCTTCATGTGTTGAATCTTGAGTTCTATTTGTTCAACTGAAAGAAGAGCTTGTCACTCAAAGAAGGGCTTCCGAGGTGCTAAGTAATGAGCAGAGCTTGTCGCAGTCATTAAGAACTGTGGGTATTTGTGCCTGTGCAAATTGGACCTTGATGTGGCTGTCACTGTACGGGTTTAATAAGATCGCTCGCAGCATCCAAGAAAGAAAACTGTGACCCTACTGCATGGTCATACCCTTAATGCTGATGGTAAATTAAGAAAGTGTTAATGCATTGCCAGGGGTACTTGCAGGTGGCAGCAGCCTACGAAAATAGAAGAGCTCTGGGAGATGCCAGTCCTGTACTGTGAACGTTTGCAATCTGCAGCTCGACTTTACCAGCAGAGAAAGTCACTTTAATTTCTGAGCCTGCACTGCTGGGCCGTTGTGCATCGCTGTTGTGCAGCACAGCAACTCTCCAGGGCACCTCAGCAGAAAACACACTGGGGTCTCTCGGCTGAAGCTTAGGGAGCTTTTATTTCTTGCAGTGAAGAGCAGTGAGTTAAAATGGTTTCTAACTCTCCCCACCCCCCTTCAGAAGAGGACTTCACAGTCCTCCTTTTCCTGCACAGCCCAGAAATGCTGCAGAGCGGAGGACGTGTCGGCAGTAACGGCAGCTGGTTATTTTTGCACAGAGAGTCTCTGTGGCCTTCCTGCCATCTCTTAAGAAGTGTGAGTCATGTCACCAGAACCGCCGAAGCCTCCAGCAGCCGGGGTCACATCTGGAGCAGTGGGTTCGTGAACTGTGCTTGGGATCAGATGGCTTCAAGTTCCTCTGCAGAAGGCCCCATCGAGGGAACTCCCAGCTGGATGGTGATCCCATGAGTGCTGCTGGTTGTTGGCAGCCTCCTACCACTCAATGTTTATCTAAGAGAGGGGAAGACGAGTGGTTTGAGGAGGAGTCACCTCGGTTTCTTGCAGGGTTTAGCGTCACCTCATCTTCGGACAGCAGCACGTATTCCAGCTGGAAGCAAGCCTACGTGTGCCGCACGAAGCTGTGTACATGTGAGACCCCCCCGAAGCCGGCGTGTCCCTCTCCGGCTTGGGAACAGTGCCACAGCTGTAAGATAAGCAAGGCTGGCTGGTGTTGTAACTTTGTGGAGATAAGCAGGAATGTAGTTTGGTCTTAGCAAAACTGAGCATGAAATATTGGTACATTTGACAAATTCCTATGCACACATGCGAAATACAGAGAGAAAGAGTCCTGGGCAGGGATCTATGTGATGTCTCAATCTTTTTTTTTAAAGGGAAATATCCTAAAGTATTAGTGCAGAACGGGCTTTCCTGAGATACATGAAGAATGGTCTTTACTCCAGGATATAACACACCGAGTAAGTTGGGTGTAGTCTGCAATAAACCATGTGCTGTTGATCTTGTCAAAATTGACTTCCAGGTGCCAGCTCATCTCAAAAGAGGGAAGGGAGATCTGTTCCCTGTTCCTAGGGGTTTATTCTGACTCCTGACACCCCAACCTTTCTGCTGGGTGGGCAACGGCTTCTCCAGCAGCAGGAGCGGGCTGCAAGCTGCTTGCCCGTGTTGTCCCGTAACTGAACCCTCTGCAGAAAGGCAGCACGGGTGATGCAGCCTGACTTTTTTCTTCTCTGATGAACATGTGCAAAACCAGCAGCTGTAAATAGTGTGATGCCACCAGAGTGTTCAGGCCAACGTAGTACTGCTGTCTGCACGACTAATTTGGCCTGGGTAGGCAGCTTGGAGATGACTGAGGTAAAACGAGGGGAATCCTGTCCTAAGCATCAGCTCAAGTTCAACCTGGAAAAAAATGAGCTGTGCTGCAAGTTCTCCATCCTCAGTACCTTTGCGTGATTGCACCTGACAGCACCACCTTCCTGCTGTTACCTGGGAAGCTCACTCGCCTCGGGGCTTTGCCCTGGTACTTTCAGGCCGTGTTTGCACTTTACCAACTCTTCATGCACAGCTCTGGAATACAACCTTTCCTGTCCATATGTAGAAGTAAAATTCATCAGATGCGCGTCCAGTTCCTTTGCTATATCCTATTCTGCAGGCTGACAGTGGCAGTCTGGATCTGTCGCAGCCCATTTTGGAAAATGGAAGGAAAATGTAATTTACCTAGCGCTTTGTCCACATAGAGCCCTTTTTGCATCCTCTTGCAGTGCCTGCTCACTCCCTTTCACTTCAGACACAAGCTGGTGTCACTAACGAGACTTTCCACAGCTCAGCACCACCCTGCCTGTTGTCTCCTTTTGATTCCAAAAATCTCAGCTCCTGCTTCTGAATGGTGACAACGCTCTCCACTCTCCGTGTGTTATGTTTTCAAACCTTTCTTCCCTGCTGGAAAGAGCTCTCTGAAGACATCTGCCAACCTTCTTTTTCCTCCTTTGACTCGCCTCTACTCTGAGATGCCTACAGAGATAATGACAACGTCTAGGCTGCTGTGCCAGGACATCCCAGCACATCACACTGTCAAACGCTGCCTTGTTGTTTCCCCATACTATCAGCTGGTGTCCATCTGCTGTGTCTTCCTTGGGGCAGGAACTTTATAGGGTATAAACCTATAAGCCAATTTTTATTCTGTGTGCAGTGCCTACATAGTGGACTTGTAGACACCACGTTAAGCCAAATAATAGGATTCCTGTCTTGGAAAATTTTCCTTTTTTATGTGTGCAAGGTACTGGACCTGCAGCACTGGGGAGCAAAGCCACTGTGTGCAGAAGGGGGGCTGGCAGGGCTGCAGAGGGCTCGTTCTGACCCGTAAAGGCAAGCTAACGAGAGCAGCCAGTCTGCAGTGCAGAGACGTGATCAGTAGGAGCTCAGCTGCAATTACCAGCTGCTTTCTCTTATGAGCTACCAGAACACTGCCGCGCCATCACAGCTTTCACCACTACTGCTTTGGGCTGGATGTTGAGCTGGAGACTCAGAGTGAAAACCCTTCATTGTCATCAGCAGACCTTAGGACTCTCAGGGGACTTTTTTATATATATTTTTTGTCCTCTTTAAACACTTTTCCTGTCCCCCAAACCTTATGATCTTCCACCATTTGTAAACACAAACATTGGCACATTTTTCTCTCCGTGTTGTCTCTGCGAGATTTCCATGGGAAACTTTCCAAGAAGGGATTATTTCACAGTCCCTTTCAGCCCACAGGGGAGGTAGCTGCACCCACGGCATTTTCCATCAGTGGCTTGGGAGCTGGTCTCCTCCTCCCACCAGCTCCGCATTCTCTGGAGAGAAATCCATGCTGCCCGTGTGTCTCCGTGATGGCGATTGAGGGACTGCATCCCTGCCTTACTCATTTCCCGGCTGCTTTTCTGCTGGTGTCTCTGATCTCAGCCACGAGCGTGGCATAATGTCTGGGAACAGGCGGACCGGGGCGATCCCGTGGCCCTCGCAGGAATGTGGGGGGTTGCGCTGCATCCTTGAAAAGCGCGGGGTCCCCGCCGGAGCGGTAAGACCTGCGTCGGCCCTTGTGCTGAGGGATGGTCCCGTGAGAACCACTGTGCTACTGGGGCTTATGAAAACATGTGCGTGTCGTAGATCTGTTATCTGGAGTTGTAAAACTATCTGTAGAAATGGCTTCGAGAACTAGCAGGATGTGAGACTATCCGTGGCTGAAGAACGTTTATGGACTTCTAAAATAAATTGCTTAGGGCATTCACAGATACTGCTTAAGCTACAGAAGAGTGTGCTCCTGGCATAATCATATTTTTTATGATCATAATCATTATACACTGAAACTTTTGCACAGCAATTATCTAAAGCACCAGTTAAAAGCAGATGCCTAAGAGAGAGGGGTTTTTTGGTTGGTTTTTTTTTTTTTTAATTCAGTTGCAGAAAAAATTACAGGGAAAATAACATTATGGGTTTTCCAGATTTTCTCCTCAATAATTGTGGTATCTGATGTGCTTCAGTTCCAAGTTAAAAGATGAGGGTTTTGAACTTCGGTCCTGCAAGCACAGCTTTGGCTCTGCTCACCGCCTCACACATCATCACGGGTAATGAAGGCTCTACCCCTGGTTACCCTTGTGCTGCCCTGTTTCCTTCAGCTGCTCTGCATGTGTGATTAGAGCTGCCTAAATCATTGCGCTGATTATGTGCAAGAGAGAACAGGATCCAGCTCCCTCTCTCTGGGCTGTCTTTGGTTTTTGCAGGAATAGGAAAAGATGAGGAAAAATCTTCTGACTCTGAAGATACCCTGGAGAGGAGCAGTGAGACGGGAAGGGGCACTTTCAGAGGCACGCCTCACCCTGCGGTGAGTGGCCCTGGAAAGCCACGGGGTGGCTGAAACTTTTCTGAAGACTGCATGGCTGACAAAGGATGGTCCTTAGGGATGCGTGATTCTGTACAGATGTGGCAACAGTGATCACCAAACTCCTTTCGGAGTGCCTGGGCTGGAGGAGCGAGCTGCCTAGCTGGGAAGAATTCAGTCGCTTGGTCAGCAGTTCATTTACAATGCGTGGACCCAGTTCATGCCGTCTGAAGCAAGCCTCCACTCGGCCCTGCCATCGGCCCATGTCCAGACCCTCGCACTGGCTTGAGGGCTGGTTGGACTGGGGCCCACATTTTGGCTGCAGAAACACTAAAAGAGCATCCTGGTGTTCATATATTCAGCGGGACTGATGCCTTGCTACCTCTTGCCAGGTGTTTCACAACACGGGTCCTCCCCATGGGTCAGTGATTCCTCATCATTATTAGAGACGAGTAGGGCTTAATATCTTCTCATCCCGCTTGTCCAGATGAGTACCTGGTCGTTGAGACACTTCAGCTCATCTGGAATCTCTTAACTCTCTAGAATCTGTCTGAAATTTGGTAGGACAAAACTTTCTTACGCAGTTCCTGGTGTTTTTGCTGTCCAGTTGGACTGATGGTATCTCAGGCCTCCTTGGGATTAGTCCTCATTTCCTTGCTTGGCCTTGACAAGAGACAGGAAGCAGAGGAAATGAGAAATAATTAAATCAGTTCTTACAAATTGTTTTGTCTCAGATCCAGTCTGAAGGATGGGTAGAGGCTTGGGACGAGTCTGAGGCTCGCGTTTCCTTGGAGCATTTCTCTATCTACCAAAATAACGTACAGAATTTCATTAATAATTACAGTCCCTAGGTCCTGTAGAGCAGAATGAGGGTTGACATGATGGTCTTCTTGTAGATGATAATCTAAGACCAGTCCATTAGATCCTCCAGGATGTTGAGATGTCATAAAAAACCTAAGTGGCTTTGGGTATTTTGTCAGTGGTATTTATATCTGGAGATCAGAAATTCATCAACCATCAATACCCAGTGGTGAACAGGGCAATAACAGACCAGAAAGTGATACTTACTGAGTAGTTTTGTTACTAGTGGTTCTCAGATTGTCCTTACTATGCTTTTGAATACAGTTTTGTTACCTTTGGGGAAAAAAGGGACCAGGCAGCTGGACTTGCTTTTGTTTACTATATTTCAATATAACCGGAGGCTTTTTGGCTTCCATGCTATAGAAATAATTCTAGTCTATTATTATTATTTATTGTTACTACTTATTAAGAGCTTTCACTGGGGAGTTGGACCTCACTTAGTGTCAGACTCGGTGGAACCGGTCTATTCCCCTCAGCCTTCCAGCAGCCATCAGTTGGCAAAGACAAGGTGTGTAACTCAGAAAAGTCATCTGGAAGGAAATCCCCAGGACCCTGCTAGCAAGGAGAGGTGCTCCGACAGCTCAAGGTCAGCCGCAGGTTAGCCCAGGGAAACGCATGTTGGAAGAAACCTTGAAGGACTCGGCTGATGATGCCAGTCCCATTTACAGTGCCTTCTCACCTGAGTCTTTCTGAAGGGCTTGAGACTCCAAAGGGGACCCGTTCTCCAGCAGAAACACCCTGTTGCTTCCAACCAGCTCCCTGACTTCTGCTGAAGCTTCTCCTGGGGTTGGCAGTAGGGTTGTCTGGCCTGTCTTGTGAAGACATTTGGAAATCAAGCGTTTGTCTTGAAGAAGTTGTTCCATAATGTGCAGGATATCAGGTTCACATCCAAGATGCTTTGAAATCAAGGCACTTCCTGTTATTTCAAAGCGTAACCAGGCTGCTGCTTGGATGAGGTTTGCGTTATTGTTAATGGCAGGCAGTCTTAGACATTCAGTTTTTATTGTGCCAACAGTTTATGGATGGGTATTCATGTCGCTGGTGAAGAAGTGAATGAAATTCAATACTCCCTGCAGGGCTCTTGCTGAAGCTGCTGGAAGCCTCCTATGCTTGGAGGAGAAGTGTTTAGGTTTCTATTGCTAAGGAACAAAAGGATGGGGATAAAAACATTTCCCAAACAGCAACCGCCTCCCAAGCCCCCCGTACACCTACACTGAGAGCTGAGCGCTGCAGCCTCTTCATACAGACTAGAGAGGAAGACTGTGTTCCCCAAGGAGAACTTCTCCAGTGTGTAATGGTGGGGGCAGAAGAACTTGGGGGGAAGTTTTTCTTTCTTTCAGCGTTCCTGTTCTTCTGACGGATTCCTCCTGAGATGCTCCCAAAGTCTATGACTGACTGAGCAGTGGGAATGGAAAGTAGGAGGTCACTGTAAAAGCAGCCTTGCCAAAGTCTTTCAGAAAGCCTTTCAGAAATAAACTTACATGTACACGGCTGAAGCCCCATGAGACAACAAGAGGAAAACAGATGTGACAAAGCAGACATCCATCAGTGGATGGGTTTCGTCTGAGCCATTTTTGTGGCTCATTTGTGTAGAAGAATCAGTCCTTCTTATGCTATCTGTGCACATCTTAATAGTAGCATGATGAGCACTACTAAAGTTGGCTGATGCTAAAGGGAAGCTGGAAGTAACCAGTGATCCCTGTATTACGTTGCAACCTTCTCTGAGAGAAAGGAGTAGGAGTTCCACTGCTTGCAGGGAGTTTTCAAATTTGCTCAACTGAGTCAGCTGCACCAGAAAATACTTTTTCTTCATCTTGTGAAATACTTTACAAGGTTTACTCAAAGAAAAATGGGTGAAAATTCCTTTCTCTCACTTGGATTAGTCGGGGGATTTGAGTAGGTGGCCTGGCCAAACAGTAAGGAAACACAGGGATCCTGTAAGACAAGACATTCGTTGCCATCAGCAGTGAACAAGGGCACTTGGCCAGTGGAAATGTCTTCAAGTTGTTAATGCTGTGAAAATACCAGGTTCTGTAGCTCTGACTGCAATTCATGTCTCATCCACTCTAATGGATGCCAAAAGGCTCTTCATCGCCCATTTGAGTGATTAGAAATGTTGATAAAAAAATGCATTTATTAATGTTTAAAAAATAATAAAAATTTGGAAATGTCATATCACATCTCTTCCAAAACTTGTCAACATTAAAAACAAAATCTGAAAGATCATCTTCTAAGTTGTACTCAGACCTGTAAGACTTAAGGTTAAGTAGACAAACTTATATGTAGTATTTCCTAATTTCTAATTAATGGAATTTGCAACTTTAAGGGCAAATATATTTTATTTTCTTCAATGATTTATTTATGCAGAGATTTTTTATTCGAAATATATACTGAAATTAGAACTAGTGCATAAGGCATGGAGTCAAGACACTTTAGTCCTGAGGCAAGACTGGTGTGCAGATGTGGTGACAGCAGTTAACATCTCTGAGACGTGCCTAAGCCGTGAAATGAAACCCAGTGCAGAAGTGCCTGAAGTCCAGAGTGGTTAAATTGGTCCAGTTTTGGGTAGGGCTGATGGACTTGCACAAAGCTCCAGTGGCACGGGTAAACAGCCCTGGCCAGGCAGTCGCACCAGTGTGGAAATGCCGTTCCAGGCTGCGTTCACCTGACTGATCCGGATAAAGCGATCTCGGGCATTTTTTCGGTGAATGGTTGAACTTAGTGCTGAAAAGCTATCGATGCGTAAGTTGGGTCTGTTCAATTCTCTTAACTCTTGATTGAGTGTCCCTTGTTATTACTGAGATCTTCGCAATTTACTCGGTCGGTGCGTGTCGCAGCTCGTAGCTCTCCAGTGATCTTCGCGAGCTGGTTATTTCTAGTACATGAAATAAGCTTAGGAACCACCAATTAGCAGTGGGTGTTGTTGCTCTGGATCTCATTTTCCTTGCTGCTTCTTGTCCCACTCAGTGGAGCGTACGGTGGTTTCCAGATGCACCGTTCAGACCCGGCAGCACTGTACCCCCCTTTGCACCCCCGCTGCGGAGGAAGAAGCAGTCACACGAGGGAAGGGGCACAGGGGAGCCGGGCTCGGAGTGCCACACTCCAGAGCAGCAGCAGAACAATGCGGTTGAATTTCCCTTGTGTGGTGTTCGTCTTAATTACTGTTTTTCGTTATGTGCTGAAATTTGGCTTTTATAACACAACAGTCTTTCCGACTAAAAATGAGCAGCATGGCTTTTGGTTTTGTGTTGCTTATTTTTTTTTGTTAACAAAGTAACAACCAACCTCATTAGGTATCAGCTTTATAAGTCTCACCACAAAAGCAATTAGCTTTCAGGCTGAGTGTAAAATATGTTTTCTATGTTAAAGATCTTATAAAATTGGCTGCTACGCTGCAGATTTATTGTAAAAGCCAGTACATCACTCTTTTTTTTCCTCCTGCCTGCCAGTAAGTCCAGTGACTGTGGATGGGACCAGTGATCTCTAAAAGCAGAGGAATTACTTGCAGAAGATTAAATAATAATTGGATGAAACAATGTAAATATAATTTTGGACTGAATACTAGAAAAAAATTCCAACCCAGCCTTCTGTTAAGTGTCAGCTGACTTTGGTTCTCAAGTGAAATGATGAAATTCCACTTTTTAATAATTCAAAACAAAGCGATGTTGCAATGGAGAGCATACAGGGGCAGCGGTGATTTTTTTCTGTACCTGTCCCTGCCCCCAAGACGCACTGGTATGTTCCTTTGAGGTGTAAGTTGTAAATGGGATATTTATTCATTTCTAATAGGCTGGAGAACAAGAAGGCTGTTAGCAGATGTGATGACAGAAGAGAAAAGTCATTTCTGTAACGTAGTCACTGGAGTCAATGCTTACTCACCTTGTCCCGGGGGAGGAATATTAAGCTTTTTTCACCTTGACTCGTGTTAGGTAACTGGGGCCAGTCTGATAACAGCACTCCCGTGTGCTGCATCCTAATGACATGGTGTCCGGCAAAAACTAGACCTGGGTCACAAATGGAGCAGGCAGAGCCCCGCAAGCCCCTCAGACTGGACAGGCACCACGCAGAGAGCTTGAGGAGGAGGCAGCCACGTCTGGGAGACAGGCGACTTCGGGAAGAAATCCTCAGCAATTAAATCTTCTGGATCAGCACATGCATCAGGCCCAGAGGTGTTGGGCATCCTGTGCGTATTCCTGTTGGACCAGGAGGGGACTGAAAGCTAGAGAAAATTCATCCACAAATAGAATAAACTCTGAGTCACGGGAAAGCGTCACTCCAGAAAGCGGATTGTGTGCAATCCAAATGACCAGGTGTCGTGTGTGCCCTAAAAGTGTGTTTTTGTCAAAAAGGCGTGGTTCTTTACACAGGCACAAAGAAATCCACCAACAAAATTCATTTATCTTTGTGCATCTCAGAAGCCAAATCCTCATAATGATAATTTCTCTGAATGTTTGTAACCATACAAAGATAAACTCCAGAGTATATTGGTAGCAGCTTCCAAATAGGGAGAGGGGATAGATCTCGGAGCTAAGGACCATGCAACTGACATCAATCCAGAACAATTTCTTCAGGAATTTGATGATCTGTTTAGGACTAACAAGTGTTAGAGACCCCAACATGCCTCCAGAAATATAGGTACTGCAGGGAGTGCAGCGAGTACTGAGAAACAGAGCAGCAGAGGGAGGCCATTAAAGACAGTTTTTCCTCCTTGAGATGACAAGCAACAGAAGGGCAAGAAGACAGCCTATAATTAAACCAGCAATGGCATCCGGAATCATTCATAACACTTTGGAAAATAGTTGCAAAAAGAACTGTTTTGAGAACAAGAAGTATCTGTGTCAGACAGAGTCACTTAGAGTCAGACGCAGTCATTAATGTCGGATTCTCTGTAAATTGTTTAATCAATTCTGATGGGGCCGGAGGAGGAAGAAGTGGGATTGAGACAGGTCATCTATGGGGATTTCCATGCTAGACTTTCTCTATGAATATTTTATGAATCAGCTGTATGTGTTTGTGGCGGTTGTTTTTTTGATCTGGTGTTGTATTCTATTTCTGTTTGATTTTCAAAAGGCAAAGGTGGTGCTGGAGCAATGCCCTGGGAACATTCCGTGTGCTTTCCCCTGTGGACTGCTGTATCCTGACCTAACCTGCCTGGCTGGGGCTGGGATAACAGCCCAGCCTTCTGCTAGCAGCCGGGCAGTGTTAATTTATTCTAACACGGGGAAACCTTCGGAAACAGGCACGTAGAGGTGGAAGGCAGACGTGATGTTTTGTGACGCTGCCATCATGTCCCTGTCATTACGAAACACTGCAGCAGCTAATTACTTTCTGTTTTCTGCACTGTTGATGCCACTGTGGTGGTGGGATGAGCTGTTTAGGTCGCATGTGCTCTTCAATAACTGTTTGACTTTTGTGTGGCTTCTTCTGAGCATAGGGACCCATGGCCCAATCATTAAATGAGAAGCGAGCGGCTGTGGAGGTTTTTGCATTACCTCTCTGCTCTTGCAATTGCTCTTAATGGAAGCGAAGCCCAGAAGGGACTAATTAGCCTGTGCACACAATCAATATAATTCCACATTTCTTCATGCTTAGGTGACTGAAGCTGACCACCTGGCAGACACGATGCACACACGTTGCACTGAAATACTTTCACCTTCCAATGGACGTGCTTTCATTTTTTCAGTCTGGTTTCATCTCTGATTGCATTTTGGTAATCAAACCCGGATTTTCAGCTTGTATAAAACAGCATAGTGCTATTTACATTGATTTTTTTCTGAAATAGATGTGTTTTTATAGCGGTTTGTAATGACAATTAAATGATTAAAGCGTAGAGAGGATGAAGTTGTATAACAGCACATACAGCCATAATGAGTGTAACTGTAATTTTAGTTCTAATAGACTAGAAGAGGCCTGATGCCACAACCCTAAATTGAATCAAGCTTTCACTCGAGCGTAACATTTAGAGGAGTAATATAAAACTGCACTGTTTTTACAGTTTTACATCCATACCCAAAGTTTGCTGGTACTGTGCTTGCTCTTGTTGGATTAATCGAAGGAAGTCCCGTGGTCTGTCCTGGACATACCGCAGTGCTCGAGGGCCAGCTCCGGGATCAGGGATCAGGGATGCAGCTGCTGGTAGAGCCATCCGGCTGGTGCAAACCAGCTCACACAGTCACAGATCCTCTTGTCTCTGTGGCCCGCAACACATCTTCAATCAAAACAAGCTCTACTGGCAAAAGGATTTGCTTTTGCTGATGGAGAAATGCCTTTAAAAGTCATTTGCTGGCTTGTGTTTTTATGCTAGTAAAAGCTTCTTGTGTGGATTTGGGTTGTTTATGCATATTTTCTGTATTGCTTTCACTTTGGCTGTCTGTCTACCTCTGGAGACTTCTGTGTGTCTTACAGAGGTGTCAAGATTTTTGTCAGCTCTTCCAGTGAGTTCACAGCAAGAAGCTGTGTCCAGTGAAATGTGCTTTAAAGGCTGAATGTGCAAGAGGTGTTATACTGCTTAAATCCACGCTACTGTTTTCTGTAGGGTAAACCTGCATGAAGACATTGCCCATGTTTTTTCACATTTAGCTTAAATTTTCCATTTCTTGGTTTCACTCTGTAGTTCTTAGGATAACTGTCAGTAATAAAGAAATGCCTCTCCATCCTGACCATCATGTACACCTTTCCAGATCATTAGCCTGTCCCTAGACATTTTATTGGTTATGGTTCAGTACAGTGTTTCACTTTTTGTATGCTTTCCTCCCAAATTTATCTTTGCATCCATCCTCCTCCCACTTTTTTTCCCTTTTTTTTGTTTGCTGGCGTCCTTCAGATTCAGAAATGCAGAAACCTGGACACAGTGTCCCAGATGTGGTCACATCAAGAGAGATCTCCTTTGGCTTGATGTTTCTGTGGGGATGTCCCCACATCCTGGTGGTCTGGCTGCCTTCTCACAGGGCAGTGCTATAGGAAGCCACTCCTGTGGCTTTTTCCAATGATATATGGGCTCTGCCAATGTTCATTTTTTGTAGGCAGGCTGGAGCATCACTGATCTGCTTTTGGAAAATGCCTTGACCACCCATGGTTCTAGCATCCCTTCTGAAGCAGCTGGAAGTCCCACGCAGCCCCAGTGCCACCGAGGTCGTGCTGACAGAGCACACAGGATCACAAGGAGCACACAGTGGGGAGACACCCACTTTATTGTTTCCTGTTCAAAGAAATGTGGAAAATTGCCCTAGGTAAAATCTGAGCTGCGAGGACCCAGCAGAGATATTATGAAAAGCAGAAAGGGTAACAGGCCCGAGCTGTCCTGTGTGATCATTTTTTTGTTGCAGTACCATAGAATCATAGAATCATAGAATCGTAGAATCGTAGAATCATAGAAAGTTTTGGGTCAGAAGGGACCCCTAGAGGTCATCTAGTCCAACCCCCTCGCAGCGAGCAGGGACACCGCTAACTAGATCAGGTTGCTCAGAGCCCCGTCCAACCTGGTGTTTAATGTTTCCAGGGATGGGACCTGCACTACCTCTCTGGGCAACCCGTTCCAGTCATCCTCGTCCTATCTGTGCTCAGATCCCCGCAGAGATGAAACAAGCGGGATGCGCTCATTCCTCAAGTTGCCTTCAGAGCTGCTTGCTGAACTGGCGTGCGTTTTGCAGTCGTGATGATCAGCGTTGCTGGCAAGCGGTGGGGACCTTTTGCTGTGTGGGACACCAGTGCTGCCGAGGAGTGCTGGTTGCCATGCGAGCAGATGTGCTGTCCTGTGCTGTCCACGTGCTAGTGACTGTGGGAATGGCGTGCCTGTCCTCCCATCAGTGGCTCACCTCACAGCTCTGGCACAGGGGGGGTTTACACACGAGAAACCTGATGGTTCTTTGATCATCACTTCTTTTTCCCTAAACAGACTGGATGATCGTAAGCAACATCTTCCCCTTTGAGGTACTGCACTTTGGTGAGGCTAAAGATGTTCCTGTGCAAAGTGCTTTAAACAGCTTCTTTGAAAAAGTAGGATCTGCTTTTGATCAGACTTGAGATAGAAAGAACAATATTCAGTGCTCATAGAACTTCACCTCTTCAGTTGTCTAAGCAAGATTAGTCAATTCTGGTAGATGTCAAAAACAGCGACAGGATGTCATTGACTGGTACCTCTCCTGACGTAGGCAAATGGAGTTTACATCTGCTCATAACGCATTCTTCTTCAATGTTTTCCAATTATTACATAAAGATATTTCCTGATAAGTGACAAATAGTTGGTGCATGCTCTGTACATGGATGGGACATAAATGTGAAATATCAGCAAGTCCAGAACTGCTAACAGAGAGAAGAAGATCACAAAAGGGCATTTGTGAAGAGGTTCCCACTTTATATAGTAGAATTATAATTAAGTCTACAAAAAGGAGTTACCAACCCATGTATTTCCGCTAATATTCATTATGTGGTCATGAGAAGTTTTATAGAGCCTAGGGCCTGGAAAGCAGCTCTGGGTTTGGAACAAAAGTTCCTTTTCTTGGTTTTAGAGATGATCCTCACTGTCATTTCTATGTAAAAAAAAAATACGGGCGAGTTTTAATGCGCTGCCCCAGAGCCACCTGTGACAGAACGTGATCCGGCTCTGAGCTGTAAAGTCCCGTTCCAATGGGGAAGCGTGACAAGCCCTGCTCTTTGGTGCCAGTGCTGGTGGGCTGTCACCCTGCCAAGGCGTTAGCCAGAGCACTTGCAAAAACTGATGGATATCTCCTTGCTCCTGCCCGCCTGACAAGATCCTTCGCTTTTCAGCAGGTCCCCCAAGCCCCGCTGATGTCCTCTCGCAGTGTGACAGGGCTGGGGAGGAACGACAGGGGAAGCCCACAACCATGGGTGTTTACACCATGCCTTTTTCCACACGGGTGGGCTCCGAATCTCACCAGGGTGACTTTCAGAGTCCAGGACACACTTCTGCAGGTCTTAGTCCCAACTGAAAGTGGTCCATGAAGGGAAAGCAGTAAATCCTGCCTTTGGTTTGCTTGAGCTGGTGGATGCTTTCTCTGCAGAGACCTGAATCACACCTGGGACCTGGCCCTGAAAATCTGAGCAACACTTTTAATTATATTTGTTCAGTTAATGTGGGTAATAGCATAGGTAAATCTGTAAGTTTGCCTTCTTTAAAGTTAGTATCCAGTAACAGTGTGAATGTAGCCCATGACTGCTGGGAAGGAAAGGAAGTTCATCCCAAAATATGGGAAATTCATAGCTGGGTACCACCTGTGTTTCCTTTGGTAGACTTGCGGTAGCTGGAGAGGATGATGACTCTTAGCCAGTCAAGCTACCCGGGTCTGCATCTGAAGGTATCTCATTTTGCTCCTGTCTCCTCCTTCCTCATCCATTGCTTTACCTACCAGTCCATACTGTCTCTGGACAATCCTTGCTCTGCATAGATGAATCACATTTACCCACATCTTATCCAAATTATAGAAGCCATCAGATGCCACCTTTTCTCAGAGGAGTGTGTGGTTGTTTAGACTTTACTTCTTTGCTCCATATATAGGAGTGAAATTGGAATGAACACAGAAATTCAGGGATGAGATGTGCTGGTTTTCCATGTGTTTCTTGTTGCTCCTTGTGCGGAAGAGACATAATCAAAGCTGCAGTTTTTCAAATCAGGCACCGAGTGCCTGTGGTTGGCACGTTTGTTATGGTGTCTCTCTGCCCTTCCATCCTGCAACCACAAGCAGTCGTGGACCTGAAGAGTGTGAGAAAACTGGTCACAGCCGCAGTCCTGAGAAGGAGCTGGGTCTGTAATGTTTTCATCTGCTGTCCACTATCAACCATAAGGGGAAGGGCTCTTGATAGGGCACATCCATCCACCTCCTCTGCGTCGGCAAAGAGCCCTGTGCGCTGGAGACATGGCAGCGCATGGGGGTGGGAGAAGTGGCTGCCTGGCTGCTCTGCTCATGCCAGCAGTGTGTGTTGCTGATTAAGCAAAGATTTAACACCGCTCAGCCTCCATGGGGTTCCCCGCAAATCCAAGCCAGCTATTTATCTTTGGATCGATCATGGTTTGTTATCTGAATTAGCGTCCTCTCGAAAGGAGGGTCCCGTTGCTTCAGGCGCGGTGTTGTACCTGTGGCAGGAGATAGCCGGTGCCCCAATGTTTTACCAAGCAGCAGGAGCCCTAGGTTTGCTGCCCGTGAGGTGGTCAGATTCGACAGTGTAATCCTTCCAGTGTTAAATCTTGTTTGAGCTGCTGATACCTAATTCAAGGGCAAGATGCTGTTTGTAGCAACACCTTCATACCAGGCTGCTTGGCGTAGGTCCGGTCTGGGTGGCAGTGTCTCATCCAGCTCAGACTCTTCTCTTCTGCAGTTGCACTGGAGACCGGCAAGTGCTCTTTGCAAAAGATCCATTACTTCGGACAGGGAAGAGGGGATTTCTGTGCCAGGTCCTCCCATATCTATACCCAGCTCCTCCTCTGTCTTACTCTATCATTCTTTGGAAGTTTGTTGTTTGTCTTGGTGCAAAATCCCTGTCTGGTAAACTGGGATACTAGAAGGTTTTATGATGCCTTTAGAAACCTGGAAATGACATTGTCTCGTCTGGATTTTGTAAAGAAATCCTTCTGTTTGTTCTGCTGTAGCTTGGCTTGAGCTAAGGGAGATTTCATAGGCACTGTCTGGCCTTAAGGACACACCTCCGTGCGTGGTGATCCTTAGCACAGGCTGCAGTCTTGTGGGGTCTCCCACCCTGTGTTTCCCTAGGGAGTGGGTAAGCACAGGGGCTTCTGCTGCACGTGCAGTTTCAGAGCGGGCATTGCAGGTGTCACCGTGGAAGAATTGGTCTCATCATCTAGCAGGGAGCAGTTAGAAAGGCAAAAAACTTACTGGTAATCAGTGCCATTGTAATGGTTATGCATTTATCAGCGATCTGGCAAATTTTGCAGGTGGCATACAACATAAATTAGATTAGTTAATACCAAGGCAAGCAGTCAGGAACTTCCAAAGGGTTTAGGCAAACCAGAGGAGGGGGCAGCCTGATGACACATGAGATGTGCCATCAGTAAAACCGGAAGGCTTACACCGAAGGCAGCAGCCGGAGCTACGCAGTTCCCTTGGCTGTCAGCTCAATGCAGCAGCTCAGGGAAGGGATCAGGTATCCGATTCCTGTTACTGTGTACCCGAAATCCAAAAAACAAACAAGTGAGTTTAACAAATGTCAGAACTGATCAAGGAAATGCTTGTTCAGTCGCTGCAAAAGTAACCAGGAGTGTTCTGTAACATAATACATTATCGAGCTTTCAAATTCTGGAATTTCACACAATCAGGCCGCTTACGTGTGCCTCGCAAAGAAGGTGAGTGCAGGAGCTGTGCTGAGCCTGTGACCACCAAGGTCGTATCAGCAAAGACTTTGCAGGGGAAGGTAAGTTCCTGGCCGTTGCAGAAAGCAGGGGAGAAGGGGTGATTCAGCCCCGCTGTGCCTCACAGAGAAGCAAGAAGTCCCCCAGAAACCTGCTCTCCCTTCCTGCCTGTGAACCACCAAACCTCCTTCCCCCTCTGCGCTCCGAGGTTTTATCATGCGGTTTTCAGCCACGTGAAGATTTTGGATGTGGCTCACAGTGCTGGGGAAAAAGAATAGTGTCTGTGGCTAAAATGGGTAGTCAGATACTTGTGTCAGCGAATACGAAGAACTAAACCTCCTAAAGCCTGCGAAGGAATCAGTGCTTCACAGTGTTACGTTTCAACAAAGTTTAAGGGAAAGAGATGAGAAAAAGCTTTCTCCAGGTTCACATTTTCCCATTGTTGGATTTCTTGGGACTCCTGACAGTGATGGCTTGTTTTAGCACCATCAAGACTCTGATTCTGCCATGGCTGAGCCAGTTCCTCTTGCTCTGGAAAGTGTTTGTAGTGGTTGCACAGAGTTCAACAGATGTGCCTTTGCTGGCAGAACACAGCAAATAACCTTTCACAAATGCATCAAAGAACGGCATTTTTATCTTTTTGTGTGCCTGTTTGAAAGAACTATTTCCTAAATTAGTCTCTGAGCTCATAACGGCCAGTTAGCCTCCTGGGTTTCAGATGAGCTGGGTATTAGATGGGAGCCGTGACACTGCAGGAGGTGCAACTTGCTAACTGCAGGATTAGGAATTCCACAGCGCTCTGGAAGAGAAGCCCAGATTTGCTGACACAAACCCCAACTGTGGATATTAAAGGGATCTGGTTACAGCAAACGTTACTGAGCAGGAAGATCCCTTGTCCAGGGTAAATCTTCACGTGAAGTGAGCTGTCGCTGATTCGTCTTTCTGATGCAAATCATATCAGTGTAGTAGATCCACAGAGAAACCCACGTCATATTGAAGTAATTATCTCCGTAAACATATTAGAGCCTTCACAGTAGACAGATGGCATTTGCAGCAGCCTGCTCTGTGTTATGGCCGTATCAGCTCCCTTGCTTTCTTCTTGTTGTTTTGATTGGTGTTTCTTTAGGTTACCTAGCTTTTTCTGTTTCTCTTCTCTCCCTGTGTGTTTTACACATGATCTCAGGGAGCTGTAGAAAAATATCTATGTGGAAGGATGGCTCAGTCTCACAGAGTGTCAGATAAACTGCCATGTCTAATTTCAGATTAAATCACGTGTTCCTTTTTATCCCAGAAAAGCCAGCCCCGATAGCTTTAATGAGGCTGACGGAGGGACTGTTGGACACAAAGAACTTGCTTAGAGATTTCCATGTGAGAGTGTAATTAAGGGTAGTGCAAGTACAGGGCTGATAAAGGAGCAATTTCATTTTTTAAATGGCAAGGTGATTACCAGCTTAAGGACAGAAGAAAAGGAGAGGGAGAAGGAAGCCTCGAATACAAATTTGAACAAAAGAAGAGAAATCAAGATTCCTGGGTTCCTTTTCCTTCTTTTGCTGCTCTAGCGTTAAGTCACTGACTGACTGGAGCAGGGACGTTGGCCATCCCTAACAATTCATATGGGTACCCTGGTATCCGTACAGTTAAATGTAGATAGCTGAACATCCTTCAGTGGGGGCTGGCAGTCAGTGTGTGCTCTTCAGACACCACCTCAGGCCCCTCTGGCCAAAGAACAAGAACCTTGTGATGAAGAGTGTTTAGTGTTGGGGTTTGCTTTTGAGGGGAGCAAGGGGAAAGGCATGGGATAGAGGGCATTGCTGTGGCTTTAGTTCCAGGAGACAGAACATGTGGGAGTATCTGGGCTACCAGATGACCCTGGTTACAGTCTGGAGAACTGCTGATGCTGAAGGGCAGAGATACAAGCTGTTCCCCACATGTAGCTGTTGGACATCAAGACCTGGTTATGCTGTTACTGGTATTTCAGGTTAGATTTGGGCTATCTAGGCACCCGTTTTCCCTCTCTCTTCCCTAGTCTGTCTGAACCTGCATGGAAGATCTGTGACCTCATCACCTTAATGCATGAGGAACTCATCATCTTTTAAGCATCTGCTCACATCTCTCCTATGAAGCAAAGTGGCTCAGCCTGCTTCTTGCAGATAAGACCTTGCAGAGACACCAGGACTTGGCAGGAGAGGAAGCTTTTAGTCCAGAACTCACATCTATCAGGTGGCACCCAGGAAGATTATCCTGAATTTCATGTGTAGTAGATCCCCCAAACACCCACGTGGAACTGAGATTACCTGTGCACTTCCTAAGTAAATGAAACAAAAAGGAGCCAAGGCCATGTGCATTCTGCCTGGGTGGGAGATCAAGGGGTTCATGCATGTGACTTACCTGCTTTTAAATGCATACTGGTGGGTAACTGGGATATATTTTCTTGGATGCATCCTATGCAGACCATCCTCCTATCAGTTCAGGGCTGGATTCATGATGTTTGTGTATTTTTTACTCGGTTTTAAATGATCTTCTTATTTGCGTTATAAATACTTTTAGTTTTTTAAGATTTACTATACCTTCACATATTTAAGTGTTCAAATACCTAGTGCTGCTGTTTCTATTCAGTTTATCTTCAGTCTGGCTGCTGTTTTCTCACCATTCTGGTTTGGAATAGGCTTTATTGGGAAGATACTAAAAGGTGACTGATGGTGTTTTGTGTCTTCGGATACCCTATTAAGATGCTTTAGAAGGTCTGATTTTCAAAGGTGGATGTTCAGAGATTTCTGAAGACTAGACATAATTTGTACTGGATAGAAAAAAATGAATTGTAAGAAGTACCACGCTTCAAAAATTTGGCCTCTTAAAAATCTGAGGGGACCAATTTCGTGTTACCTTATTCTTCTTGTGCTGCAAGTACAGGAAATTACAGACTCCATTTGCTAAACGGCAGGAGGCTAAATGATTTGTCTCACTCTCACAAATATTTTTCAAACCCATATCATGTAGCCTTCCCTATGCAATAATGCATGGACAGAAAATAGATGAATATACAATGTGAAGGAAGTATGACCAATCTCATTCTCTTGGGTAAACCTAAGTCATGATATTGTGCCAAAGATAAAACAGTCTGGAGTCTGTGGTATTTACATTTAGTGTTAGCATAATATACTTTAAAAATTGATGTTTTCTTCTCTTTGTGTCCATTCTGGGTGTCTCATTCTAGCAGGAGTCTGTGCAGGGACCACAACTTGCTGTGTGGCATCACAGTCTTCTCAGATGGCTTTTCCTTTTGTCCCAATGGGTGGGAAAGGTGGTACCACAAGAGGTTTAGCTAGGATGTATTTTCTCAGTAGTTTGCACAGTACAGCAGCAGGCTGTGTTTATTTTAAATCACAGCATAGGCTGAGAGAGAGATGATTCAGGCAGCCAGGCTGGACTGTGTCATATCTTATTCAGACTACTATGAGTGCCTCAGTTTGTGTTTGAGGATGGGGAAGATGAGGACATTTGGGTGACCCTGTGACTTGATCTCAGACTTTGAGTCTGTACAGAGAAGCTGATGAAGGACAGAAAAACATGTTCCAGAAGTGGAAGCAGCCATCTGGGCAAAAGCTTTTGAAGATATTTTTAATTTAGCCTAATTACACAGAGCTAGCAAATGGTAAATGAGACCAGTGGTGTCAATAAAGTGCTGAATTAATCCAGGAAAGTTGTGACTACTTTTGAGGTGGGAATCTTCTTTTTTTTTTTTTTTATCATGACACCTGTTGCTCATAGGTACAAATCAAACGAAGAGTATGTGTATGTGCGAGGCCGTGGAAGAGGGAAGTATGTATGTGAGGAGTGTGGAATTCGCTGCAAGAAACCCAGCATGCTGAAGAAACACATTCGCACGCACACAGACGTCAGGCCATATGTCTGCAAGTACTGTAACTTTGCTTTTAAAACCAAAGGTAAGAGACAGTCAGCTCCTAGCTCATCTGCTTAGCATATTGACTTAAAGCCTTCTTGGGGACGCTGGTGAAGGAGAAGGGAAGGCCTTCCCATGACTGGAAAACCCCAGGAGTTGGAGGGAGGGGGATGAAGGAGTCGTAAATCGGCTGAAATTTTCAGCAGAGGACATGCCCTGTGTTAAGCTGATGCATGTCGCGGTGGAGGGCACCAGCTGCACGTGCCAGGCTGCGGCAGAGCATCCACGCCATCCTGTTTGTGCTTCTTAAAGGGAACGATCCTGAAATACAGCTTCACTGGCAGGGATTTGTAAACAAATCCACCCCAGAAAGAGAGCAGAATCTCCTGGGTGCAGGCAAACATCGCTGACCGAGTACCTGGAGACAGTCTTTGGGTGGCTTTTTGTGCTAGTGCTCTCAAGATCTGTTTGCGCTGCACATTTTCATCCTTTGCAGTTGCATGTAGCTTCGACATTTTCTATACCATATCAGTAGAATGTTTCTCCAAAGTCCTCCATTCCAGGACATCTAGTCATTAATGATCCACAGCCTCACTACCACCAAATATTCTTTGCAAGTGACCTTCATCGTTGCCTCAGTGAGTGTGCGAGTGAACTCTATGAGGAACATGCAAAACCACATGCAAAATAAAGTCTCTGCGAAGAGGCGGTGGGTAAAGTTTTCAACAGTGCCAGAGGTGCCCAGATCCCTTTAACTTCTCCAAAGAGTCTGGCACCGTGGGTTTGACAAGTCTCCGCTCCATCTTTGGTTGCAGCAAGTCTTGCAGTAAAGATGTCGAGTTCAGTTTCTGGATTGTAGATTGACAGAAATATGAAATATTCGTTGTCTGTAGCTCCATCGTTACAAATCTCAGAAGATGGCACAGCTGGGAGAGTGAATTGCTCAAGAGGAGCGTCAGCCCCAAAAAAACAGTGCTACCCAAGGAAGCAGCAGCGTGGGTGTGGGGAGGCAGCACTGGGTGCTTCAGGGACGGTGACACGTGTGCTTACCCAGAAGTGCCGATGGAGGGCATGTCCATGCTCGACAAGTGACCCCGGCGCCGGGTGATTCAGGGTGGGCAGTGCCAGGGGTTGATGGCTTTGCTGGTAAAGCTGGCGGGCGATTTCTGGGTAACGACGTGTTCGTAATCACTAGGGGTATGGGAGCATGGGGAAGTGATACAGAATTTGAGGCCAAATTCTCGTCAGACACATGCAGCAGATCCAAGCAATGGTTCTTTCTCTCCCTCCCAGCCTGGAGCTTTTTCTGATTAATTTTCTTTCTCTTTCACTCTTGCTGTTGTTACTTTGTTCTGAGGTTTTCTTTTGAGAGGTGAATCCATTCAGGGTCTTCCGTCACTTCACCTTGCTTTCCACCATGCTTCTGTTAGGCTTTTTATTCAGGAGGCTACGATCAAACCATCCTTTTCACCATCTCTCTAGTTGCTTTGCTCTTCATCTCCGCTCCCTTGAAGCACACAAACTGTCAGCACTGACTGTGCCGGTTGCACATTGCAGATAGACACTTGCCTCCAAGGGCCTTCCCTTCTCTAGCTCTGCAGAAAACTTGCATGAAGAAGGTAGCACAGAAATGCTTCCTTCAAAAAAACCCCCAGTGATGGGATTTGAATGCAAAATTCTCCATTTGCCTTTGGATGCATGATGGGGCAGAACTTCCCCGGCTCAGTGATTTCAGGGCAAGTGTTTGCATGATGGTGGCTTGGAATTGCATGAAGATGGCTCTTTGCTGGAAGGGGGTGACAGCCAGAGCTCTGGCTGTGTCCTGTGGGCATGCTTATCCTTCACATCACAGTGCAGCACTTGGATAAAAGCTGTTTGCTTTGTTGATGGAGACACAAGGACCTGTGGAAGAGTTATTGGAGAGTAAGAAAAAGATCAGCCATGTGTGTTGAGAAGATCAACAGTTAAGGTCCAGTTGCAGAATCATTGCTGTTGGTGATGGATCGTGAACTGGAGGTCTGGGAGGTTTGCAGAGCAGCTTATTTTGCAGACATCTAGCATAAGATTGTTTGTGCCCTGATTCATTAGGATCCTCCTTCCTGGTGTGCGATTTTGCAACCACAGTTACTTGCAGAATGGAGAAGCTGGAGCTCTCGCTACTGGACTGCACTTGCAAAAATATAAGCAGAGCTGAAGCTCTTTTAGAAGTCAGCCTTCCAAAGTTAAAAGTAGCCTGCAGCGTAAACTCAAGGGGGATGTCTGTGGAGCTGTCTTCATTTTGGCTGTGGTAGATCTCTCCAGCATGACCTAATGCTCTAAACTCTCAAGTAGGCTGGAAGCAGTTAAAATTTTTATTATTATTATTCTTTTTAATGAGGATCTTTATCTGGTTAAAATGTACCTCTCCCCTATGCCCCCCCCCCAATCTATATCTGTATTCCAAGAACTTTTGCAAAAGAGATTTAAATATTTTCCCCTTTTCACTAATTATGCTGTTTGTCTGCTTTTTGAGCATTTCTGTCAGTGTAAGAGAAACTATTTCTTCGGGTTACAGAACTGCAGAGAAATTTTTTTTTTCTTATTTCAAAGCAAATCCATGAGATTTTTGTGTGCTCACTTGGCTGATGGAAACACCAGTCTTGGAAATTTGGTTTGCAAAGATTTATTTGGTTTTACATTTCTGGACCAGATAGGAACATGCCTCTTGAATGAGGTGTCTCTACCTCCACTGTAGCAGAACTCTCCAAAGAGGTTTGTTACCGTGGCCTCCAAGAGGTTGTTTAAAAGAAGTTAAGCAGCTTCTTCATTGTTTTCTTACCAGGAAGGAAATGAAGAAATAGTTGCAGTCTAACAATTTTCCCTTTCAGGAAGGTCAGGGAGAGCTTCTCCCTTGACCACCTTCCCAGAGGGAACAAAGAAGCAGCCAGCCTTCCCTTGTCACTCAGCTCCAGACCCTCGAGGGAAGCCCAGTCCCCTTCTTCGCTCCTTCTCTTGGGTGACCTGGGGATGTGGGTCAGTGTTGGCACATTAATTCTCCTCCTGTGCAGACATTATCCCTTTCCACAGCTATTTTCTGTTCTTGTTCAGACTCATATCAGACTCTCACATCCTGATTGCTCAAGATTTCTTAAAATTTCTGGACGAAGTGTATGGAGCAGCTCGCTGTGTCAATGACACTGCCTTTGCTTGGAGGTCAGAAAGGGACAAGGAGTTTCATATTAATTTAAAAATGCTTGTGTAAAGGACATCAGTGCCTGTTGGCTGAAGATATCCATTTGACAGTCTGGTCCACTCACAGTTTCCAGACACCAGACTTCTTCATGTTCTCAGCCATAGTCTTCTTTAATAAATTAGTTTGCAGTTCCTTAAATCAGCATATGACAGGCACTGAGGTTATTGAACATGTTAATATATTAAATGCATTACCCCCTCGGCCCTTAAAGGCAAGATTATGGCTGCACAGTTTATTATTATTACTGCTCTAGCAGACTCAGCGCTCTGCTAAGCCTCCTCTGGAAACTACCGAGCAGGTCCAACTGGCGGAAAGCTCTGAAAGAATTAACTGCTGTTAGAGCAGGGCAGATTGATATACAGAGCTGCAAAATGTCCCTGCACCCTGCGTGTGCTGGGGCCTCTCCTTTGCAGCTGGGAAGAGGGAAAGGGTCTGAGCATCCCCGTGGAGCTGCTGCTGGGAGGAGGCTTTGGTCCCCCCACTCCTCGGAATGTCACAGACCTCCGAAGGGAGGAGGACTGAGTTATCCTCAGGAATCTGCTGCCTGCTGCCTTACGGAATGTGGCGTGAGCCATGTCGCTGGGAACAGAAAATGACCTAGTGGTCCAGACAAGAGACGAAACACTGTGAGCAAAAGGGCTCTTTAACTGACCAGGGAAAGGTGGGGGGAAAAAAAAGAGGAATGAGGGCTGGAAGTCAAAGACTGGCAAATTCAAGTGAAATATTAGCTGTTATTTTTTTAAACAGTGCAGCTATTAAGTCTCGGCACAAGCCTCAATGGGAAATATGCTAATTCTCTCTATTTGGAAATCTGCAAATCCAGCCTGGGTACCTTTCTGGAAGATTAGTTTTTGGCTAACGCAAGCTGATAGGCTTGATCCAGAAGATGGCTAGTATTTTATAGCCTGTATCAAATACAGGCAGGCAGGCTTGACGTTCAAATTCTCTTCTTTAATCTTTAAGTCAAGAAGTATAAAAGTTTAAACCAAAATTTTTAAAAATTGAAATATTTTGCCCAATGAATTATGTAAATTAAAGCTTTCTTTCTCATAGAGTCTCACTTGGGGACATTCTCTCCATGCCGAGACCTAAATCAAGGCCGACGCATTATTGAAGTCACACGTAAAACCTATTTCAAGGGTTTATCTGGGATGAAGAATATTGGCCTGTGGCTGGTTCTCTGTGCCTGAGTGCATCTCACAGCAAAATGGAAGTCTCCTAGTAGTAAAGTAGCTGTTGCTCTCCTTGCATATTATTTTAAAAGAGGAATAGGAAAATACTGAAGTCCTGGAAAGCTGTGGATGTTTGTATCACAATGTCACTTTGGATGCTGAGATCATGCAGTTGGTCATTTGTTGGAGTTTTTTTGCTGTTGTTGTTAAATTGTTCACATTTAATGGGAGAAATAGAAAGCATGGTGTTTGTCCAGTACAGACAGGATAATTTTTCCAGGAAGCTTAATGTTTCTGTTCCCTACTTTTTGCTTTTAGTCTGACGCCTTTAAAATATGATAATGGATAGTCTGAAAAATTAATTTCCCTCTTTAAATTTAACTGGAAAATCACTTATTGTCCCTATTAAGCTGCTTTAAGTGCTGCTGGAACACTAGAGTTTTAGCTTTCTCAAAACAACACAAGCATTTAAGCTGCTTTAAGACCTTGCAGCATCAGAAGAGCTTAAGCAGCCGGTAATAGATAGTTATAAGCATGCGTAACGAGAGAGCTGTGCTGATACCGTGTGTGCTCCTCCAGTGCATCAATAGTTGGGGTGGGGTCACAATTTCCACTGTTTCCTGAATTTATTTAAATAAAGCCAGTTTATTTAAAATCTGGGAACTTTTTCATAAACAGTCCTTAAGCAGGACCACTTACCTGCTTAGGATTCAATACAACTGTTCTGCTGTTTAAATCCAGCTTCCCTGCCTGCTAATTTCTCTCTTGCTCCTTCCAATATCCATTTTTTCACTGTTTCCAAGGAAGCAATGCTATGTGGGGTTTTTTTTTTCTTCCTTGTAGGATTCATATCCAGCTTTTACTTAGGCAAAGTGGTGTTGATTTTACTGGAAAATTGCCAAAAGACTTTGGCAATCATTTAATCCTGCCAGCATTAATTAAGGGTCTAAAATCACAAACCATAAGAAGAACCCTGATAAGATAAACATCATTGTCCTTCGAATTGCTCCCAAGGTGATAACTCAGCTTCTCAGCTGGGGTAAATAAGCCTTGAGCCCTTAACTTTCTTGAAATGATGCAAACTTAGGTCAGATGGGATTCCAGCCACGGAGTCTCTCTTCCCTGAAAGGACAGCAGCATCCCTGTTTTGTTGGAATTTCTTCTTAGTGTGCGCGCGGGGTGCTGTGCATGGAGAGGCCGTGCACCGCGGGGTTTGCACCAACAGCTTTGCAGGCTGATCTTCATCATCACCTGTGAGTATTGCCTTATCTAACCAAGTGAGGATGAAGGAAGATGGAAAGCAAAGCAGAAAAAAGCAGAAGGGGAAAGAAAACAACACTTGCTGTGAATTGGTCCTTTGCTATTTTGCGTAAGCTCTTTTGTACCGGGGTTTTTGGTGTTGCCTCTGCAGTGCCTTCCCACTCATGCTGGTGCAGGCAGCCTGGGTGGGGAAGGAAGAGGAGAAGCCATGGCATTGCCTTGCAGAAGGACTGTTGCCTTCAGTGGAAGAAAATAAAAAAGGAAGTGATGCTAATGGCTTCTGGCAGAGCTTGTCAACCCGAATCGTTGCTCAGGATGGGGCTGAGTCAAAGCGGAGGTGCCGTGGAGTGCTGGGCAGAGAGCTGCAGGCTGCAGAAGCAGCCAGCTGGGCTCCCCGTGTCTGCCCAGATCCTGCAGCAGCACAGGGGAGAGTGTCTGTTCGCTGTGAATAGCACTGGAGCGAAGGCAGCAGGCAGCACGTGTGTGTAGAACCAGCCTTTGGACATCTGGAGTGGCCAAGGCGGCCGCTGTACGCTTCTGCGGAGCAGAGCCCTTCCCTCGAGTACAGGGCGGCTGCAGTCTTGCCCCAAAAATACTGCGTTCAACAGCCTCGCCCCGAGTAATTAATGTTATACACTCCTGGTTTAGCCAAAGAGAGATGCATGTAGCACAGTGAATTTAGGAGCTTCTTTTGGGGACGTGGTAGCACCAAAATGCCTGGTGGACCTCCCCTCCCCGCTCTTCCCACTACGGGGATCACAGCTGAATCCCCGAGGTGACACAGACCGTAGTTTAACCAGCAACCCCCGGCTCTCACCAGGCATTTACTTGGGCTTATTTTCTGTGTTGATCATCAACGGAGGGAATCCAGTTAGGGATTTTGCTGTGGTAACTGAGCAAAGATGGGTCATTTTTGCCAGCCAACATGTGATGTGCTGTGATGGACAGGCAGCAACAGCAGGGTGTGATTTCAACAGATTGAGTCAGTTTGTCTTTTTGCTGGTTAAGTCCAAAATTAAATTCCAGTTCTATGAGGCCACAATTTGGACTCGTTGGATAATTTCTGGTGAAACAGTTTTTTTACTTTAAAACAATGGTGATTCACTGGAACCAGAGGTGTCCATGAGAGCATGCTCTTGTCTGACTGGGTGTCTTTGGGTCCACAACAAAACTCCTGGTCCAAAGTGGAGAAAGAGAGGCATGATTCAGAGCAAGGACCTGAGCCAAGCCGGCCTCATCCTCATACTTGAGTGTCCTAACCATGGGGCTAAGGGTATTTAGTCGTGAAGTTTAAAAATAATAAATCTCTCTTACTGGAGCTGCTTTGTTGCATTTAAATTATTAAATATCCTATGAATCCACATCCTAGATGGGTGCCAGATACACAAGGATATATAGTCAGCCTTTGTCTCTCTTGGTCTTTCCCGTTGGAGCTATTCCATTTTGTATAAAATGGGCTAAATAAATAATTCATGGGCTAAGGAGAAGCTAACTTGGTAGCTGGATGGTTATGGCACTCTTCTGAGATGTGAGGGCATCACGGGTAATTCTGTGCTCCAATGAATAGTTGCTTATTTATTTATACTGTCCGGAGCAGCGGGAAGAGAGGTTGATAGAGGGCCTCTATACTCCCATCCAGCTCAGGGACCGGGGGACCCTGTGGGTTGCAGGATACCAGCTGAGGGACCTCGGTCCTCAGAAGTTTATAATAAAGTGTGAGAGTTCATTTTTTCCTCAATTTTTTTTTCTTTTTGGTGAGAAAAACAAGCCTCGTGCCCAGCACTAGCCTGAAGTGTTAGCAAACAGGAAGGCTGGTGGCACATCTTATGGCTGCAGTGAGTTGGGAGTGCTCAGCCAGCTCCAGGGCTGTGCTGAGAAATTAAACAGCTCTTGGTGGGGCTTCAGCAAGGGCCCAGGTTTCTTCTCACCATCAGCTCAGCTCATAAAGAGGTGTGGGAGAGGAAAGGGAAAAATGTGAGTTTTTTGCTTTATTTCTCCAACCCTTTATTTTTTATCTCTGTTCCACCTATCTACCTTTTCCCCCTCAACAAATGTTCCCCTTTGTTCAGTTTTTCCCTTGGATATAAGTAGGGTTAATAACTATCTAATTAACCTGCCTGTAATTTGGGAGTTAGGATTAAGAGCGGTTCCCTGTGAGGCTGGCATGCCCACAAGTCATCCCATCACACTGTCTCAGAGCAGTAACCAATGCCCCACATCCCGGACTCTCCCTTGCAGGGGCTGCTCTTTCCATCCTGGCCCCGAGGAAGCCTCGTTAACGGTCGTCAGGTTTTCTCAGCGCTGACAGACCCTGATGTGCAGGGCTGCAGAGGGTGTCCATGACTCCTCCTGCTCCAGGGAGCTGAGAACTTTTGCCTGGCGCTTTGGTACCTACCAGAGCATCTGATCCATGCTGCTGGGGGAAGAGGGAGATTGTAGGGTTTTTCACTGTTGCTGGCATCTCAAGAACTCGTTTTGGTAGTACCTATCTGCCCTGTGGTGCTCAGGAGCTCCTCAGTGCCAGGCAGGTGACCCTGTGTGCTGGGATCAGGTGGGAGCTGATGCTAGATTGAGATGTGTTTCTCTTCCCTGCTTTCCTACCATTTTAGTTTGCTGCACGATCACAGCTGAAAGCAATCCAGGACTTTTCTTCCCCCCCAACCCCAGATGTGTACCCTAACTGTTTTTTCAGGTTGCACAAATGCCTGGAAGGTCACACAGCCCTCCCAGCACCTCCTCTTCCACCCCAGTGCAACAGCAGAGGAACGAAAGTGAGGGCTTAGCCTCGTGTCACAGGATATTTGCGATGGAGAGTGGTTTGGGGAGAGTCAGAGGCCTCCTTTGTCTGGTTCGGAGCCAAATTATTAACTTGTCACTGCTGAGCATGCAAAATAAAAAAAAAAAAAAAAAAAAGAAAAGAAGGAAAAAAGACCCACATTGACCAAAATATGTGTTCTGCTTCTTTTCAGGGAATCTGACTAAACATATGAAGTCAAAGGCCCACAGCAAAAAATGTCAGGAGATGGGCGTGTTGGTATCTTCACTGGTGGATCTGGAAGCCGAAGAAGGTAAAATCCTTTAATATTGTAAACCTACTATTGCTGCTAAGAGAGGGTGGTGTCCATTCAGGCAGGAGATGTGCTCTGCAGATCATCCTTTTGAAGACGTGGAACAGTTTTGTTCACCTCAGGCTCCTTCCAGCACCCAAGAGGGGATTTCTGCTTGCATGGGGTGGGTTACGGGGCCATCGTGGGAGGCTGCGTCCATGGGACCATCTGTGAGCCCGTGTCTCCCTGCTTGGGGCTGTGTGTGTTTGTCTGAAGTATTTTGGCTGGCTGCAGACAGACACAAGAGTAAAGAGACAGGTAGGGAGCATCCTGCGTTTGGCCCAGTGCTCTGCATGTGGGCTGTATAATAAATAGTGGATCCATGATGTGAGAAGGTGCACCTTGGTATTTCAGGGTATCTCTAGCAGGGGGTTCAGGAGCTCTGGAAGAGCCCAGGTCTCTCCTGGCTGTAGAGGGAGTCTCCAAAGCAGCAAAGAGACTCCCCAGGATGCATCGCATGAAGCTGTGAATACCCACTTTGCTGCTGCAAGCACTGCCTGGTGGATGCAGGAGAAAAATCGGCCCTGGCAGCCCTAGCTGGGATCTGGCAGAGTATTTTACTGGAGCTGAAGTGCTGAGCAGGAGCGTGGGGGTGAACCTTCCGTGCGTGGCCTGTCCAGGCTGTGGTGGTGGTCTTGCAGGGGAATGCACTCCTGCAGTACAGGACTATTAATGATTCGGGGGATACCTTCCTCCTGAAAGGGGATCCGGAGAAGGGCTTTTCCATCAGGATCACCTTCTAGGGACCTGCCCATCTTACTGTGTTTGACTGATCCCAGGAGACTCCAAATTTCCGGTGCAAACCTGGGCTGTGTCTGGAGGGACTGGTGCGTGCATGAGCTGCTCCCACCTCTTCAGGCAGACCCAGCCTGGATCCAGCACCACTGCTGAAGACCTCAGCATACCAGGATGGGGTGTGAGCAGCATGGGGGCAGCTGCTTCCCTCATCCCTCGCTCTCACGGGTCTTTTGCGTGTGTAGGATGAAGGTGAATCATCCAGGTCAGTAGTGATCTGGAAGATTTCTCGGTAGGGAAAGAGCCAGCAAAACTAAAATAACATGGCACTTTGACATTTGACGGCATTATTCTGGGTGCTTTAGAAGAAGCTACATTTACCCTGACTCACCTTCTTCTTTCTTTCACCTATTTATGCACAAGCACACACACACAGAGTCTGTCCAAGGCTCTGTAAGTTCAGGAGTCTGCCTGTTCTTTGAGTAGGACACATGACTCTCTTATTTAGTAATTTCCGCCTGAGTTTATGGTATCTGCAGCTGAATTTCCCTGAAGTCATTCCGAGAAGCAGATCTCCTCCTGGGAGGCTGGGCAGCATCAGGCAGGAGCGTGGTGACCATAAGCACTCCTGTCTCCATCGGAAACGTTGAGGGAAAGGTGAGGAAGATCTCCAAGCTGGGAGATGAAGGGACATGGGGAAGTCTCGTATATACTTAGCTGTTTGAGCTAGAAAAAGATATTTTACTCAAATTATTGGAGGCTGCGCTTCAACAGCTGTGAAGGGTTAGGTTATGAGTCTCCAGGGAACAGTTAAATGTTTTTATGATTGTTATTCTGTTTCCTTTAGCAAGACCCTGAGTATTTGGGTCTGGAGCCACAATGCAGAGACGATGGGAAAGAAGCCGTAGGGCTAGCAGATCTCAAGTCCTCGTGAAATTTTGGATCATCTGCATTTGCATTCAGCGGGTCATTTGCTTTTATAGAAACCGCTGCACATAGCAGCTATAGAGGGAGGAGAGGCTCTGGGAGCACAGGTCTGTCTCTGTCACAGTATGTTTATTCCTGGATAAAGCACGTAGTGCCGCAGAGCAGGGTGGTGTTTTCTGTTTGCGTTGCATTGCAGGCTGGGCATGGCACCAGTGACCCTTCCTGGCTGCCACCTCAGGAATCCCAGTATGAAAGCAGCGCTTGTGGCTGGCTGTAGCATGTTTTTGTCCCCTGATTTCCTGTTTCACCCTCCTGTCTGGCCCCGAACAATTTTGATTCACCTGTCCCGGGGATTCATTCTGCCACAGCCTGCAAGGGTTTGTTGACAATGGGTTAAAATGAACTTCATAAAGCACATGGCGCCACGGTTATTTTTATAAAGTGAACATTGGCTGAGCAACTTCTGGAGACGGTGCTGCACGCCAGGGAATGTTAACTCGGCAGGAACAACAAACAGCGCTTATCACCCCGGTCCCCTGCTGAGGTCAAGTCCATCAGAGGCTTTTACTGGGAAAGGGGCTGGTTCCCGGGACGTGGGCAGTGTCACATGCTTTCTGCTTTGTAGGTAATTAGAAATCACCGACTGTGTTTCCCTCCGAGCCGGTGGTGGGAATGGGGTTTGCTCTGTTGCAGGCTGCAGCCCGTCGTGCCGCAGAGGGACCTCACGGTGCAGGTGGTTCGCGGGGCCAGGGATGCTGTGCCCCCCGGACAGCCCTGGCCACCGGGACCCTCTGAGGTGCTTTAATTCTCAGCTTTTGGATATCGAAGCTCAGAAATGCTGTCTCCCACAGTGTGCTGTGTGCTAGGAATATCTCCACACTGGTTAATTGAACAGTGCTGGGGACATTTTCAGGCACTGTCATGCCATTGTCTCAACTTAAACTGCAGGAGCAGTCAACAAGACATCTGTGGTTCAGGCCACCTACTACATTTCCAAAAAAATACCAAGCACAGAATTAGCATGCCCCATGAGTGTTCCCAAGGGGGAGATTCGATGTGGCCATCCTGTTTTGGAGGCATGGAAGTGCGGATGCAGAGAAATCTGCTGGGGCTGCAGGGCTTGTGTCACTGTCCTGGGGTGAATGTAGCCTGGAGGCCTGGTGCAACTGCCCTTGACTTGAGCAGACCAGGTCTCAACTTGACAGCAGAGAACCTGTAGGAGCTATCTGAGAAGTCCCACGGTTAACCAGTCCCAACCCCCCAATGATGTCCCAGTGCAGCAGTACCGTGCCGTTTCAGGCTTGGGTTCTGGTTCAGGTCAGGTGAAGTCACCTGGGCGGTCAGGGGATGGGGACATGGGAGAAAGAAAGAGCCCTATGGCATTACCAGACACCCGTGTCCCCTTTCACAGTGCCTGCCCTGCCCTGTACAGGGATGGACAAAGGGCTCTCCCAGGCCACGCAGAATAAACATCTAACCAAGGCTAAGGATATCTGACCCGGCCGACAGTGTGCTGCTCTGCCTCAGGGGATGGCTTTCTTCTGTTTAAATCTGCTCGAACTCTTGGCTTTTTTCCAGCTCTTCAGAGCGACATTTCGGTCAGGCAGAGACACGCTGTACTTGGCCGTGGCCTTTCCAAAGGAGACCATAGCCAAAAGAAAACCTTGTCGGGGATGTTGCAGTAGGCATCCCAAGGGAAAAGTGTTGGCGTGGTGTGAGCAACGGGAGGCTGCTCCCGTGTGGGATTGCTGGAGAACTCCTTCAGCCTGGGAACTCAAATTAATTGATTAGCTGGTGATCTCCAAAAATCTCTCCCTGCTGTTATACCACCCATCGGTGATGCTTCTGCAGATCAAAGCTAGATAGGGAAAGAGGAAAATGGCTCCTGAAATGTTGGTGTCATGACTCTGAACAGAACTGTTATTTTAAACCTTTCCATTATAATCAATTAGAACTAGCGAATCATATTAATTGAGTGTCACTTTTGAAAACCTGCAAATCAGAAGTCCTATTTATGTTACATATAATTGCAGGCTTCTGAGGACAGAACAGCAAGGGCTCGCTTCACCAGTCCAGGGGAATGCTTTCGCTCGTGATTTCCTGCAGTCAGTCATCCCTGGGCTCGTACAGGGTTAATAGCAGGGCACTCAGCAGCGTGGTGTGAAAGCTGGTCCAGGCTGGAAGGTGACTGGCAGGTGACGCGGCCGAGCTGGTCTCAGCCTTTGGCCTCACGGAAAGAACAGGTCTCAATGAAAGCCTGAGGAAGGTCTGCCTTGCCTTGCTGGCTCAGCTGGGAGAGCACTCCGTGGAAAGGATAGGACTTTTTTTTGGCCGTCATTAAGTCAATGGTCCGTGACTGCTTGTGGCTGAGCATGTGGTGGTTGGACACCCGCAAAGCCCAGCAAAGGAGGGCCCTGCCTGGACTGCAGAGGACAAGAACCCACGAGCTTCCAGAAGGGACTCCTCTCCCCTTGCTGCTGCTGGCTGCGCGGCTGCGCGCCGGAATGTGTGGTGCTGCCTGGACTTCAATGCGTTATGCAACCAAGCCGTGTAATTTTAGAATTACAAAAAATATACAGTTCCCATCTCCTCCCACGGATGAGGACCATTTGTGTTTGTGTATATGGGGCAGGCTGCCGGGAAGGAATGCAGAAAGGTGACAGTGGGAAGGTGTGGTATCGCAGGAGGTTTCGTTACTTTCCTTCCAGCTTCTTTTTCACCTGGTTAAAGCTAACACTGGACTTCTGCTGAAATTTCATATGTTCTGCCTCACGAGTAAGGAGGCCCATTGCTCACAAATGCTAAATAAACCAGCCACAAAGATGGTCAGAAAACTGTATTTAGTACTGTAATGGTTGGGGCTGTTTAGATGGATGAGAAAATAATGTAAAAATGATGTAAAGATGTGTGAGAAATCAGAGACCACAGCTGTATTGTGCGTAACCTGTTCTCAGACCAGTGGATTACCAAGAGCCTTCCCCTGTGTAACCACAGAGTGTCTTCTCTCTTCTTTGCAAAGAGGCTCAGAACAGAGCCTAGCAAGGTCTATTTTAATTAAAATTAAAAAAAAAAGAAAAAAATTATTATTTCTATGTGACACAAACAGGAAGATTGACATGCTTTCCTTTGGGGGTGGGTGGGGAGCGAGCAACGGTTCCTAAAACTCCCTGGATTAGGTTAAACTAGAGTTATATTTCACTCGATAGTTTTTACTTCTATTTACGGAGCAGGAGAAAGTAAGGGGTGTTACTATAAAAGGAAATTGGAGTATAATTCTTCACCCCTGTGTTGGTTTTGCTTGGTGTGATTGCACCAGGTTGGTAGAATAGCCTTAGAATAACACACGTGCAATGAAGTGCAGCCCTCAGACTAAGCCATCGACAGGGCACATTTTCACTAGCACGCTCTCTCCTTCCTTCCTGCATCTCTCCCTCCCCCTCTGTCTTCTCCTGACTTGCCCTTTCTCTGCCCATTAGCTCAGCAAAATGCATTTCAGCTGCAAGAAGCCAGGGCTCATGTCTGCGCTCCCTTTCTGCCAGTGGGAAGTGTGTTGGGAGGCCAAAGCAAACTCCCTTTGGGCTGTCCCAGGGCTGACAGAAATGTTTCCCTCAGTGACAAATGCAAACAGCTCCTCAGTGCGGAGCTGCCTTCACGTTTCCCTCACTCCATACTTGTGACCTTGTTCTCTGTCCTGGCTGGTGCCTGTCCGTTGTGCGACTGAAGCCAAAAAAGGAGACCACACAGCACAAGGCTCTCCGAGCCGCACCGTGGAGGGTGAGGCTCTCGCTGCCTGTATAACCCGAAGCCCACAGATGTCAAACCCCGAAACCAGAGTCGGGGACCAGCACATAGCTCTAACAGTGAAATGCATTCCTTTTCCAAGCAGGAAATATGCACAGTTCACCCTACAGCTGGGAGGACTGGTCATTTGGAATAATATTTGTTCTGAACGCAGTTCCTTTGGGAGTTTGCAAACAACCCAACACTGGATGCTGCGTCCAGCAAACACCATCACTGTAGAAGCATTTCACAGTGCAAGTCAGCCTCTTGGTGGAGAGCTGCTGACTTGGGCTCAGTGCTGTGTGACTTCTGCAGTAGGTCTCGCTTTGTGGACTAGTTGGCAAATACTTTTGAAATGGGGTGGAGAGCAAATTAAATGCACTTCAGGCTGACTCTTGGATGGATAATCAGCCATGGTAAAATACACGTCTTGTTTCACTGGTAATCCCAAACACTTCATGAGCATTTGCTAGGGAGGCCCTGTTATTCAAAGCAAACAAAAATAGACTTTATAGCCATAGATCATAGTGACTTCTCACTGTGTGGCCATGTCCTCTTCTGAAAACCACCCTGCCTGCTGTAGGCAGGTGTGGTCCAACCTCAGCGTTAGCTCCATTTAATTTCCCCTCCGGCTCATCCTGTTGACAGATGGCAGCTCTAAATGGAAAACCATTTCAGCGTTCAGCAGAGGAGAAACTGTCCTAGGCTGAACTGGTGGGGAAAAGAGGCCAGCAGTGCTGCGATTTCTTACTCGCCTTCACACAGGTGTCCAAGCAGCACCCAGGTGCTCCCCTTCCGAATCTGCTGACCAAGTGTGTCCCAGCAGCTCTGCACCCATCGTCTTGGTACAACCAGATTTTGAGAGTCACAGAATCACAGGATGGCAGGGGTTGGCAGGGACCTCTGTGGGTCACCCGATCCAACCCCCTGCCGAAGCAGGATCACCCAGAGCAGGCTGCACAGCACCACGTCCAGGCAGGGCTTGAATATCTTGAATGATATGCAAATTCATGAAGTGTTCCATATTTAAAAAAAGAAAACATGACCCAAGAAACCAAAAACAAACTACGAGGATGATGAGGGGACGGGAGCATCCGTCCTGTGAAGAAAGGCTGAGGGAGCTGGGCTTGTTTAGCCTGGAGAAGAGAAGGCTGAGAGGGGACCTTCGAAATGCCTCTAAATATCTGCAGGGTGGGTGTCAGGAGGACGGGGCCAGACTCTTTGCAGTGGTGCCCAGCGACAGGACAAGGGGCAAC
>Ga0065711_1028354_pt1 | contig 41749 bp, 23 predicted proteins | sample Hoacrofraction12_FD_59098 | JGI IMG/M metagenome (GOLD analysis project Ga0065711, IMG submission 59098) | Hoatzin crop microbial communities from Cojedes, Venezuela - Epithelial fraction 12 v2 (version 2) | ecosystem: Host-associated > Birds > Digestive system > Esophagus > Crop | place...
CGGCCCCTCTGCCGCTGCCCGCAGCCTGCGGCTTGGGTAGAGGCGGTGTGTTGTCAACAGCTCGTTCTGCTGGCCGGCAGGTTGGTTGGAGGACCGAACAGCGGGTGAATAACATTTATGCCTCTTTCTGTGCTTTTAATCCCTCCCCCCCCCTCAATAACAAGCATCCTTCCAAAGAATGGGGAGCCGGAGAGCGGGGTCCAGAGCCCCCCCCGCGCTTGGGGAGCATCCAGACACCCTGCGCGCCGGCTGCGCGGGGACACCGGCGCGGTGGCAGCTTGCTGTGTCTGTTCCGAGTGGTTGAATTTCTAACGCGTTTGGAGGTTGTGTGTAAAAAAGATCTCCCTAAGCCGCTGAGGCAGTTCTGCAAAGAACGTCGTTCCTTTCTTAAAATGCAGCGTGTGTATGTAAATTTAAAACTGGGCATGTTGTGCTGGCTCGCCGTGTGTTGCTTCGGTAGGAACTGGTGATACAGGCAGTTTGGTTTTTAATTGTAACGGGCGGTGAACGACTGGGAGCTTTGTTGTAAATGGGAGTAAAGCTCTGGATAGGTACCGTAATCTTCTAGTGCCAGGAGGACTTCTCCTGTGAGCTGCTGTGTGGGAATTGTTACTTTTGATTCTTTTCCACAGACTTTAGCGCTTACAATCCCCATTGCGAAAACAGTCAAATACTCTCATTCCGTGATCAAGCTGGCGTGCATGCCCTGTCAAATTCCCTTCAGGGAAACATGGGCATTGGGTAGCTTTCTGCCGTGCTTGAAACCCAGCTTGTTACCTGAGTAAGGCAATGTGACTCGCCTGTGACATCTCACCTGGAAGTCCGTTCTGCTGCCTTTTTGCCTTTCTGTAAAAGAATTCTTTAAATTCTTCTTAAACCCTGAGTCTGAACTCCACAGCGTGGATCCAGGCTGTTAATCAGACTTAGCAAGTTTAGTAGCTGTGGGGAAAATTAAAGTCCATGTGTCATGCCATGTTGCCTCTCAAATCAGCATGTGGCAATGCCAGCTGAGACAGTATCTTGCTAATGTAGATCTGTCAGTGCACATGTGCTTTGCACACCCTGTAGGGAAGAATGCATGAATGCCTTGATCTGCAGAAGGTCTGTGCTTGTCCTTAACTGCCCAACTGGTATGGTTTTGGTGATAAAGGTAAGCTTTGATTTCTGTGTGGCTTTGGTGATAAGGGTAAGCATGAGCATAGAAGTCTCCTGGATTTGGCCCCAATATGAATCAAGATCAAAACAAAAATTAGGTTTCGTGAGGGGAAGTGTCAGGATGTGGAACAGACAGAAGCAAATGCAGGGAGTGGATCCACAGGATGAGTAGTGCCCTATCTGCAGCTGGTATCCCTCAGCGTGGGTTCCCTGTTGTTAGCTGCAGAGGGGTCTGCAGGTTGCTTCTGAGAGGTCTGCTGAGGCTGCCAAGAAAAGAGAGTCTAGTGTCAGTAGGCTACAGGGCTACATATCTAAACTGGAAAATGTTGAAGAAGCCCACAAATGGAAAGCTTAAAAATCACTGACTTGGAGCCTCAGTAGATCACCTGATTTTGTTTGATTTTGCTTTCTGTTTGCCTAGTCCGCATCCTTTCATCTTATCACTGTTTCACCTATTGAAACTTCTGTCAGCGTTATTAAGTGATAACAGTTTCCATTGTGCGCTCTCCAAACATACCTATTTAGTCACTTAGAGCAACCAGTGGCAAGCACTATCTGTGAGTTAGATTGTGCAAAATCCCTTTACAGGTGTGCTGAGGAAAGGGAGAGACTTAACCTTTACGTGAGGGCATGCTCACAGACTTGCCGAAGGCAATGCAGGAATACATGGGAACAGTCATATGGGTGGAGATGCTCTCCAAGAAAGAGAAAGAAACTTATTTTGACAGGTGGCTAAGCTGCTGCTGCTACTTTGATGGGCAATTCATGGGGCTTTAATTTTTAAGTGCTTAATTAGTTACAATCTATGGCTATAAAGTCACATGTTTCAGCATTGTGCAGCTCCAGGCTTTAGTAAACATTCAAAAAAATCCAAGTTTATTAATATCCACAGGTCATGCTAGAACAGAGTTGGTAAATCTATTAGAAATAGCTTTCTTAAGCATGACTGTTGGATTGTTTAATCCAGTAGGTGACCGACAGCAAGTTTCATGCCTTATGGGAAGGTATATTTAAACTTGGTATGTTAGTAAGAGCTCCACCTGAAACATGAAGCAATTAAAGTGTATGGCAGTCTTAAACAATGTAGATGTTTATAAATACTGACTCTATCTTGCGGAGTGCAGTGCATCACAAGGCTGATGCAGATGGATTATGTTTTTCTGCAAATGACCCAACAGATGATGTGACCAGGTAAGTAAGGTTCTTTCACTTGCGCTGTGGGCTAGTGCTCGGAGGAGAGCAGAGGATGCTAACTTCAGCAGTTCCTGTTGTGTTGATACATTTGTTGGATGAATGCAAAAGTTACCTGATACCATTTTAAGTGATAGCTTATATGATCTTGTAATGAGCTGATCTGAGCTGTTGAAAGGCAGCTTTTGGATAATGGAAGGGAAAACAGAAAAATAAATCAGGAAACTTTTTGGAGTTAGTTTTGTTCCATTGTCGATAACAAGACTTGATCTAGGACACAGTTATAACAAAAACACTGGGATCTTAGATTCTGCCTGATGTTGAAATACGGAGATGATTCAACTGAAGGGATGTTAATTAGCAGTAGAAGAAAAGGTCCGATGAGGGAGATTTAAAGATACTCAGATAGGTGGAAGGGTTGAGAACTCAAACAAAATATTGGTGGCCCCGAGAAGGGACGCCGTTGCTCTGCATTAGACATTGATTCACATGCAGGGAGACACGGAGAACAGGTATGAAAGTCAGTTTTACTCCTGTTATCATAACTAGCTAGAATTAGTTGAAATGGTTCATGTTTTGATGCGTCTTTTCCCCTGAGATTTAGTTATGACTCCTTTTTGATGGTTAGGCATCAAAATTCTGTCTGAAAATAAGAAAAATAAATTACTTCTAGGTAAGACTTGAGAGGTGATCGTACTCTATGCCCCAGAGCCGGTTGATGTATTCATTCCATGAACAGTTTAATGTAAAAGATCCTTAGGAGCAGGACCTGGAGCCCGTGGTCCCTCACTTTCAGTGAGTGGCCTCTCACAAGGACACAGAGTCCTGCTCCAAGTCAGTGGTTACTTAAGCTGCAGAGAGAAATGCCATCTACAGAAAGGCTGGAGAAGACTTGTCGTGCCTCGTCTGTTACCTTGAGTAGTCTCTGGGATGGTCGGAGGTGTTTCCTGTACACCCCAGCAAGTGCTGCAGTGGCTGGGCTGCCTTAGAAAAGGGAACACCACTGCTGCTTTCTTTTTCTGACTACGTCTTTAAACAAAAGCAATGTATTCTGCTTTTTCCGGGGAACCTGAGTCTGTGGTTCTGCACACATTTTATCAGCAGACACAGACAGGGAATAATTGCTTTGGGAATCTAAGTGTCTAAGCATCAGGCAAGTGTTGTGGCCCTGTCAAAGATGAGACATTGCATCTGTGCATGCTGATGCCCACAAAATTTATCATCACCTCTCTCTTCTTGTTTTTCTTTTTTTTTTTGCTTCCCCACTAATACTTAGCTGCAGCTGAATGGGATTTTGGAACATGTTTCTTTTAGGTTGAAGCATCAAAAGTTATGTTTTTATAGGTGCTTAAATGTCTCCAGGGATCATCTTCCAGAATCTCATGGATCTCTTCCAGAGTCATTAGCACTGCAGTGATGGGGGCCATATAAATTCCTAGATGGCCGGAGCTGTTTTCTTACCTGCCTTTGGGGGGTGGAGGGGCAGCTAGGATACCGATCGCCAGCGAATGCAGAGGTTCCCGTGTTCTGTGCTTGCCTTACTTACTGATTTATAAACTGTCGGGTGGTAACTAAAATGAATGATATCTGGAGGTTCTGATCTGATGCAGAGATGAATAACCAGAGGCTGTTTTTCATATGCACCATCAGTTTTCTGCTGATCATTGCTGTCCTCCTGCCCCTGGAAAATTTGCAGTTCCTAAATCTGCAGACTGTGGGAGCCCTCCTGCTATGCATCTATAAGGTCCTCACACTTCCTGCAAGAACCAGAAACTCTCAGCAAGGGCTTCTGCCACTTTGCTGCTGTTGCCTTTCCCTGCTGCCATCTCTTGGAATCACTCCTAGTAGCAGGTTTCACTGCGGGCAGAAAGCGCTTAAGCTAAAAATAACTCCCAACCCATCGGTATGAATGTTGGTCAGGGTGTAAGGTTTTGAAGGGCATATGTCTCCCCTTCTTTGCGTGCACACCCTGGAGCTGGCATTGGATTGAGGTCAAAGACCGTTGCTATAACAGAAGCAGCTTTCCTTTATCCCACAGGCAGAGAACTGCTGAGTTGTCAGCTGTTGAGTCCAAATTATGCCTTTTACCTCAGGGAGCACAAGTTATAAAAGCACGTGTCATGGAAACAAGGACAGCACTGTAGCAATTCCCTGCTCCTTCTGCCTCACTTCATACCCTGCCAAAAATCAGACCCACAGCACAGCCCACAGCAGAGGACGGGCAGCCTGTGTTGCCAGCTTGGTGTCAGGGGAGCACTTGGGAGCAGGATGGCTTCCCCTGCTCTTGGGCCATGTGTAGTCAGGGAGCAGAGTCTTCTTCCTCGCCTATAAACCCAGCAATCCAGGGCAAACCAAAGCGCGAAGCCTTTCAGCCAGCCTTGGCCTCCTCAAATTTCCTGAAGTCTTAAGCAGGTAAAGTAGCGCTTTCTTTGGGTTGCTTTTGTGCTGCAGCGTTTTCCTTGCCAGCCAAATAGTTTCACTGATACAGTAACATTGGCTAGAGAATTACTGTAGGTTTTTGATTTGGGTTGTGGTGGGGGAAGGATGTGTCTATATTCATGAGCAACATTATACCAGTGTTCTCTGCCAGTATAGCTTACTGCATTTTCATCATCAGTAAAAAATACACATATATTCCTAAAATAGATGTATATATTTGTGCTTGCTGCGTACCTGTAGCTGCACTGGTAGTAGCTTTGTCATATTGCTGGATAGCTTCATAACCAAGGTAGCCTGATAGTTTGTAGTGCAGAATCATGAAATTTAAATAAAGCAATGTGCTTGTATGATTTCTTTAGCTAATAAACATTGTCTGAAAACTATGCTGGAATGCTTCTTATTCTTGCATAATTTTGTCATTATTGCACAAATTGCTTAAAGGTGTAATAGAAGTACAAGTAATAGGAGTGGTTGAAGGTGGTTTACACTGACAGTCTGGCTCGGAAATTGCCCACGTTTTATGTCTGGGCCTCAGCCATCCATCTAAACTAGTTTTGCTCCCTGAATAGATCAATTACTTCCCTCCAACAGGAAAATGAAGGCTCAGTTGACTAGATAGCATGGTTAAACGTTCGTTCTGGATGATGAGGATATGGTCTATGGCAAGCTTGGCTAGCAGGGTGAGCAGAGCAAGCCAGCTCTATCCCAACTGCCTTTATGCCCTCGAATACCCCCCATGTTGTGTTCTCGGGCATGACACACATTTCAGCCTGAAGCTTTAAAAACTACTTTCTCTTCATGTCAAGCACTTTGAACGTAGAAGCACAGACAAAGATGGTTTGGAGCTAGATGGTGACCTGGACCACTTGCTGCAAAGTGGCCTAGTCCAGACTTGGGTGTGTTGGTCCCAAACAGTGCAAGGACGAGCCTGTCTGCAGCATTTAGGCTGAGGGTGAAGACATCTCCACGTTGCAGTACACCTGGGTGGTTTAAGCATCTCTGATATTTGTGCTTTCTGTAACTTTACAAGCTACATTTTAGGTTACTTGCATGTTTGAGAGTTGCACAGCACATCCCACATAGCTTGGAGAGCCGAGAGGAGAGGGAGACTTGGACAAGTGGGAGATGAGGCATAGCTCTGCGCAGCGTGGGGCTGGCCTGGGCAGGCAGTTGCCTTTTGGGGCTTTCTGGTGGTATCTGCCCTAGCCTGGCAGCCCTTTTTCCTTCCAGTCGGGACTTAATGTGGTCACCTAGAAGCTCTTGTGCCAAGACAGTAACGCTGCTCATCGTGTGATGTAACCCTGTTTGTATGGCTGACCATGGATTTGCCCTTTTTGACCTGGGTGATCTAATAGCATCTCTTAACTATAATATCAGTGAGGACAGAGCTTCAAAATATCTTTCTGAAATAATTGGTCTTAATATTACTGCAGGGCACAAATGCTGCTTAAATCAAATGAACTTCAGAAGAAAATTATAGTGGTCAGTATTATAGGTGGGGCTTCTGGAGACTCTGAAGCCCAAAGGTGAATGTAAGTTATAAGTATTCCGACTACAACTAATTTTCACAATATTCCATGTTTTGGATCAAGTTCAGCACTTGTGGCAAGAGAGATGTTTGACCTCTGAGGTTTTACAGCTATTCTGGAGCTAAAACCAAGAAGATAAGCTTTTAATGTTTAATCCTAGGCAGAGAGAGAGAGAGGGAGAGAGAATAAAAGAAAAACAAAACAAAAATGTGATTTATTTATATTGTAGACTTCAGTGTTGTCTTGAGTTATGAGCAACAAGCACCAAAGTACTGTCTGTGTGAGCTGGACATAAAAATCAAACTCTTTTACTTCTGCTAGGGTTTCTTCTGATTCCGAGGATAATAATATCTGTTCCCTAGAGTCTACCTGTTCCTCTTCCTTTTCCCTTCCTTCCCCCTGCTCCATACTCTTTCAAAGGTCATGGCTATGAGAAGTCTTTAGCGTACAGGTCTCCAGGCACGTAACTCATAATTCATCTGCTAGAACAGCATTGTCACGATTCCCAATATAGAACAGGCTTCTCCTCCAAGTGAAACATGATTGGCCTGTTTCTTTTTCAAAATGTTAGGAAGTTTTTGAAAGAAGATATTTTTCACCAAATGTTGCCTCATGTATCAAGTGACAGGATCAGTCTGGATGTAAATCCAGCAAGCTGTCATGTGACCCTTATTTTAAATCTTACCTCAAAATCTGTAGTTTTCCCCTGTATACTGTCTTCTTTCACCATTAAAACATTTATTAATGTAAGATCTGCGCAAGATTTGTGCTAATCTAGTCTGACATTGGTGTAATGTGAACCCAAGACTTTAATCTGGGAAGACTTGTATTGAGCCCATATTTAGACTTCTTTTAGGAATGCGTCCAATCTTATTTTTTATTTCAATCAGTTCACCCCACCCTTGAAGAGCTTTGCTGATCCTTAATTAGCTTTACTCTGCATGATATGCAGTTTTCAGTGGAGGTCTACTGCATAGTATTAACTCTCGTAGCCCAAATATTGTGGGTTATGTTTAAATCCTTTCTCTGTGTACGTAATTGAGGACTGTGATCAGCTAACATCGTTGAACTAAATAGTTGCATTGTTTTAGGCTTTGCAACAACAGACAATCTCTCAAATCTGAACTGCTCTAAGTAATCATTTGATTCTGTGTAAATTAAATTGATTTTTGTAGTGTTAATGAATGGGTTCTTTTTCTGTTGTGTTGTTGGGTTGAGTGCTTTTGTAAGGTAGCCTCATCCATACATAAGTTTTGAGGACTTTTATTTTCAATGACTTTTATGTATTTATTTGCTTGAGCTGTGATAACCGATAATTTGAAAATTGAATGTTTTCTCATTGCTTCCCCGTATTTCAACTAATGAGTGGTGCAGCTGGCGTTAATACGTGAAGAATGTATCCTTGAAAACGTTAGATTCTTGTCTGTCATCCTTTTGCCCTACTGTATGCATGCGTGCTAATTAATAGGTAACTCTGGGTTGGATTTTAGGCGGTGATTGCTGCAGACAGAAATGGGAGCAAGCACTCATCATTACAATAGCTGCCCGCAGAATCAGGTCACTAACAGGCTTTCAGCAAAATAGTGTTAATTTTACTCTCTACACACTTAAACACAGAAGGTATATCTATAATTACACATCTTTTCTCAGTGATCCTCTAGTGTAGCATTCTTCCCAGTGGATTATGCATGAATCTTTTAACTTCAAGTACCCAATGTGACTGCCCAATTCAGATTTCGGCTCTTCTGTGCTGAAGACAAGGACCAAGCCTGTCGCAGGCTCCTGCAGCTGGGCTCCTGCCAACAGTGCAAATGTAAGTTTAGTCATATACTTATGTGTTTGCAAATTCAGGAGCGGTATATGTATATATGTGGTTACTGAGGCTTGTTATCTTGCATAAATCAGCAGTCAGTTTGTCACGAGCAGCACTGCACAGCTTTGAAATACCTTTTCGTCAGAGGGCACTGGTGATCGCTGATAGCATTTAGCTGCTTGTTTCATGGGAATTAAGAGTTAAGATGAATGAGCTGCAATCTAAATCCAGATATTCAATGAATTGATCACTTTAATAAGAATTTAGCAAGTATTTGTAATAATTGCTTCCAGTTGATCTCTTCTTCTGAAGTAATGTGCATTAATTTTTACAATCTTTAATGACAGTCGACTGTTTGTTTCGTTTTTTTAATTTTCATATTTGGAAAGAAAAAGATACTTATCACTTGCATTCCTAGTAAGTATATGCACCTCTGATCTTTTTAATCTCTTCTGCTGTAGCTCACAAAGACTTTCTGTGTATATTATTCTGAAGTCAAGTATTTATGTCCTTGAGGAATATGCGTTGTCATCTAAATACATTTTAGAAATGTGATCTTTGTACAGATTCAGTGTATAGCTCTAATATGGAAAATTGCAGAAATAGGAAAAGCAGAGTACTCTCCAAAGATGTTTGGTGTGGTGTTATTTTAAATGCTATAAAATCATAGAATGGTTTGGGTTGGAAGGGACCTTAAAGATTATCTCGTTCCAACCCCCGGGGCATGGGCAGGGACACCTTCCACCAGACCAGGTTGCTCAAAGCACCACCCAGCCTGGCCTTGAACACTGCCAGGGAGGGGGCAGCCACAGCTTCTCTGGGCAGCCTGGGCCAGGGCCTCGAAACCCTCACAGTGAAGAATTTCCTCCTAATTTCCTGTTTAAATCTACCATCTTTCAGTTTAAAGCCATTACCCTTTCTCCTGTCCCTTCAAGCCCTCATAAAAAGTCCCTCTCCAGCTTTCTTGTAGGCCCCCTTTAAGTACTGAAAGGCTGCAGTAAGGTCTCCTCACAGCCTTCTCTTCTCCAGGCTGAACAGCCCCAACTCTCTCAGCCTTTCCTCACAGCAGAGGTGCTCCAGCCCTAGGATCATTTCTGTGGCCTCCTCTGGACCCACTCCAACAGGTCCAGATGTTGTGGACCTATGTGGGTTCTAGTGACTTGCTTCATGGTGAGACTGGCACAAGATTTTGTAGAAGAAGATTTCACAAAAGGTAGAAAAAGTGAGACATTGGTGTTCCGTACTGTGAAGTTTTCATTAGAGGTTTTGCAAGTCTCTGGATTTAGGTAGGTGGGCTTATAAGAATGTGCTTGGCCTTGTGAGTCATGCACTATATATCTGGATGGACTTGATAGGATGAATAAAGAGCAGAAATTTTCAGAAGGAATAAAAATCTGGAATAGAAACTAAAAGTAAACTGAGGCAGAACATGTCACTCATATAACTCTGCCAAAAGGTTAGTTGTCCAATTAACCCTCTCTTCTCCACCATTACGTTTCCCCTCGCCCCTGCCTTCTTCCCCTGTGTCTGGGCACCTCAGTCTGCAGCCACCAGAGAGGCCGTTGAGAATTGTCGCACGTCTCTTGCTCCCACAGTCGGACTTGCTCAGCACTTTGGAAACAATAGCTGCTTCATTGCTGAGTCGTGAAACAAAAAAGTTAAACATATCAGCAACAATGCATGAAAAATGTGATGAACAGCCTTCCATGGGAAGAGATTTTTCCGTGCCAGTGTGTAGATATACAGAATTTATTGGAGACAGAAGCTAACAAGTAAGAAATCCTTCTTCTTTTGTACATCATCTGCCAGCTCAATACTGAGAGAAGTAAACCATGAGATTTACTAATAATAGCAGGAAGGAACAACCCTGTTAAACAGAGATAGCAAAGTTGGAATGACTTGTGTGTGTAAAATCCAAGGTTGTTTTTCCCTCTCCACAGACCTTTTTTATAGGCACCCTTGAGAAGAGAAATTAAAAAAAAAAAGATCTTCAGGAGAAGAATCTTGCTTTTCAGGGAGGACCGAGGAAGGAGAGGCAAAGGCAAGTTACAAATGATGTAGTGATGGTCATGTGAAAATGATGGGAGGCTGTGAGGTGAAGTGCAGTTGCGGCTTTGAAAATTTCTGGTTTGTATTCTTATTCTAAGTGTGAATTAGGTCAGGAGAGACTTATGGAACTGATTCACTGTATGTCCTGTTAGTAGCAGTCTCAATTTTCTGTGAGCTGCTTTCAGTTTTACATGAGGTGCGGCATCATTAGCCTTACAGATACTGCTGTCTCAGCACTTGCTAATGGATTATTTACAGGGACTCAGTTCACTGCTTTTGCTAAGTTCTAAAAAGCATGACAGAAAAGCATTGCTTAATTTTACAGCAATAAAAATGATACATATGGGTCCTGGCTATCTGCCGTGTTATTTTAAATGTTTAGGTCTTCATTGCTTTTTTCCTTTTGCTGAGCATTATTTTAATAGTTCAGAGTTTGCTCAAGTGTTTTATCTGCCTGCAAAGCACTTTACAGTAGTATTTTCCATTCTGAGACCCTCCATGAAACAGCTAAAGAGCTGCTAGTTTATTCACATAATGCAAATTCAAGAAACTTTCTAAGACAGATAAATCTAACCAACAGACAAGACATAAGCTTCTCATTTGGAGTACTCTGAGCAAATGTAGGATTTTTTTAACACGGTTTTCACTTTTGTGAACTGAGAGATCTCAGTCTGTGTTTGAATCAAATTTGAAGTCATTTAGTAGAAATTGAAAATAAAATTTGAACTTTGTTATATGTTTCGTTTTAAAACAGTGTTCTGCCTAAACTGAATATTCAGCCTAAATTATCTGAAATGGAAAACCAGGTGTTAATTTAATTGTGAAACAACTATGTCTTGCGCCTTTGGCATTGCAGTCAGTGATTTTGGTTAGGGCAATACAGTTAAGGAAGTGCTGGGGATAACGTGGAGGAGTACACCAAAACTGGATTGGTGAGACTGTCTCTGTTTTGGGGGTGTCGGAGTCTGTTAGAGGGGTAGAAAGGATAACGTGAATAAATCATGTTGAAACACTGGGTTGCTAGCTGTGCTGCTCTGAGAACTGATCCACAACTGGACTTTTAAGTTCCTTGCAGGGACCTGGAGACCTTTGTGAGAGGAGCAGAGTGGACAAGGGGGAGTAGTACTAGCTTCAGAGAGCTGGATTAGGTGTGCCTGCATGTCTTTTGGGTCCACAGCTCAAGTGAAGGCTATAATCAGCAGCAGAATGAGAGGGTACCGGTACCATGAGCAAGCATGCGTGTGGGAGGGAGAGTCTCAGTTCCCAGTAGCTGTGTCCATGTACATGCATGCACAAGTACAAAAGTTAATATTGATTCTTTATAGCCTGGCAATGGTCTGTCTTGGGTCTACGAAAGTTAACTAGGAAAGACACCAGCTCTGATGCATATCAGCTATAGAAGTCAATATTTGTGTTTCTGAGTGCTTAATTCCTACACTTTGCCACCTTAAAAGGAGGATACGTGTGTATATGCATAAAGAACAGTTGGAGGGGAATAAGGTACAACTAAAACAGTATGTGAAGAGATGAGTGCCAACTGCTATTTAATTATGCATGGACAGACTTGTACTGATAATGTCATAGTATATTGTAGACTTTCCTTCTCTGGAAAGGCTGGAAAGGGAGCGGCAGCACCTGACTGCCCACTTGGGACTGGAGCAGAGAGGAAAGCGTTTGCTCACCCCAGTAGAAGGGTAGCCTACACATGATAGCATGCTGCAGTATGTCTTCATGTCACACGTCTGGTACTTACTAGGAAATACAGCAGGGCATGAGAGCTTTTAAAGTCTCAAGAAAGATTAATACAGTGGGAATTTGTCAGAAAATATAGATTAGTTTCAGGAATTGCCCATTCCCTCGATTACTAAAAAATCAATTTATTTCTCGTAAGTGACTCTCATTCCTTACATTCACTCTAAAAGGATATTGCATAACTGTTGCTCATTATTCTCAATATATTATTTAATGTGAAAGCCACATTTCAGCATTTGATCTATTTATATGCTGTTTGTACACATGAAGAGAGACTTTCTTCAGATTTGGTTCATTGTACTTTAAAAATAATTCAAATACCACAGGTTTCATTGTAAACAATGAAGGATTCCAACCCTCAGGTCATTGCCGGTTGTTTAAAAAAAAACCACTTGGAATTGCTTCAGTAATTATCAATGTTCTCTTATAAAACTAAATAGGCTTTTCCTGTGGTGGAAAGAAGATTAAAGGTCATATAGTTCAAAATAAGTTTTTGGACATTGCCAGATTAAGGAAAATAAACTCTTCCATTAAGAAGGTCAACTTCTTTAACGTTTGTTAGTTCATAAGGTCTCTCGAGCTGAAGAGAACTGGCAGGGACAGAATTATGTAGATAACATGACTCTTCTGAGGAACAGCAATTCTTTTCTGCAGCCCTCTTTGTAAAATCTGAGTGATGTGGTCTGGCCCTTGAACCTCACACTGAGTAAAACACAATTGACAAAGGGGACAAATGACGTTTTCCTCTGAAGATATGCTGTCTTGAGAACTACACAGAGACTCACAGTGCCCCCAGAAAATGAAATGTGCTTTGGAATATCTGGTTTGTGTTATATTTCAGTTACGTGTCGGTAAAATGCAGCAAGTGCTGGAGAAGTGGGAAACCTTCTGTGTGGATTTTAATTTGATTCTAGGTTTATGCACTGCAAAACATGTGGGCGTGTCTGTTTCTATGCTTTGTACCTGTACTAAGTATTGAAAAGGCATAGTGGGTAGCCGTAGCATTCATGATAAGAGGTTGTTTTTATATGTGCAAAGTAATCAGACTTGTATGCCTTTGCTTGGTGTACTTGTTCCATTCTGTGTTGTGGAGCTCAAGAATTCAAGGAAGTGTGTCGACCGTGAGGTCACCAAATTAAAGCATATCAGGAAATGTGTGTAGCTGTATCAGATTTATGCAAATACATAAGCTGGATACTTCACCTTACTGTGGTATTAATTTGCCAGTTGTAGGAAGTATCAAGAAAATTTTTGAATGGGTTAAAATACGAGTGTGTAAATAACTCGGAGCTGTTTCCTTCTTCACAGCACAATAGCCTAGAAGATCAAAATTTATCTTTTGGCCAGTAATGTCCCTTAACCTTCACCCCTTTGCTTTGTTCTTTGTTCAGATGATTAGGTGTTTTCCATCTGCACCTCTACGGGAGAAGAATCTGTGCTTGTTAATTTGAGCTGACTTCCTAAGGAAGTTGGGCTTATCTGATAATGCTTTGTCTGTCCTTTTACCCCTGCAATAACCTTTGAACACGCTGCCCAGGTTCAGTTCACTCAGAACAAGGAGTTGAGTTCTCAGCATACTGTGTCCTTACAAGCTGGATGAAACTCTGCAGCTGGATGTAGAGACCCTATTGAGGAAATAGCTGCAGACTGAAGTCAACCTTTACTGGACTGCAGTCCATGGCTCTCTTAGCGTGCCTTCTCTGATGTCTAATAAGGCTTAGGGGGTAATCTATAATAACATTTGCCTAATATGTAACAACAGTAAACCGTGAACAGGCTTGCAGATATCCCAAAACATGTTTAGTCTATTTTTGGTAGTATTAGGATTCACTGTGTTTCTCAGAAGAGTTTGTTTTCTGTTATAACCATCTGGAGGGCAGTGCTGTGTTCCTAGTAGTGACGGACGTGCTTTTATTTAAGCACGTGCTTGGTGGCTAATTGATATGGGGAAGGACTTCCAAACTCAGGAGTTAGACACACAATTTTCTTTTGGAAGTGTCTTTGTTCTTCTGAAAATCTGACGCTAGGAACATCAACTGCAGCGGCTGGTTTGGGAACCAGCCTTGCATGGTGTGTGCTGGACAAGGCATGGCAAGCGGCTCCAGTAGGACGAACGGTTTCCAAATTAGCATGCAGTTTAACTGAAAACAGGCCAGTGAGAACAAAAGGCAAAGTGTGCAAAATGTGTATTTAGCTTGAAAGACCAAAATATGTCATCTAATAAGTTCAGTTTTAATTGTGACAAGAATAAATCATCGATCCCTGCAATGTCTCCTTGCATTGTTCTGCCCTTTCAGTCCACTGGTCCGTGTGACTGCTCTGTCTCTTTGCTATCACTGCACTCCTTTTTTCTTTCCAGCCTGGCTGTCCCAGCAGCGATATTTTTCTCAATTCTCTCTATGAGCCACCTGGCTTGTTCTTTTGCTTGGTGGGGTTTTTTTGGTTGACAGGAGTAACCTGAAGGAGTCAGCCACTGTACTTCCTAAATCCTCAAAATTGTATCCATTGCTACGATTAAACTCTTTGACATGTGCTGCTTCTGTATAATTTCCTTACTTTCTAACGGCAAGTCTTAAGGGTCTCGGTTTCTGTGTGTGTATTTCTGTGTTTTGTGCTGTCCAACGGGCACTAAATGCCTTCATAAAATCACCCTTGAATTGTGGTGCTTCTTCATGGATTTCAAACCTTTCTGATCCCTGTCCTGTACGTAGTCTTCATGCTTCCCCAAGTCAAGAAATCCCTTGCAAAGAGTTTTCTCACATCTCCTTGCCAGGTGAGGGTGCTTCTCATGCTATTGGCTACCTGGAGGTACCCACCAGCTCTCCCAGTCTGCATCTTGCTTACTTGTATTTCTATAGTGTTTAGCAGTCCTGGGATCAGAAGAAAGGAAGAACTGGAAATACTAGAAGGCAGGTGCAACTGTGCGTTGGCCTTAGACTGTGAGCCAGGTGAAATATTTACTCCAGCGGGGGTGCACTGTTACTCCTGTTGGTAAAATATCTTGCCAAAATGCTTGCCTTTGTAGATAGTGCTTGTGACCAGGAGCTTTGAAAATTAATTTGTGAAAATGTTTATCCTTGTGTTGAGCTTGTATGTTGCGCCCTGACAGCTCACTTCACCTTGCAGAGCAGAAGCAGCCTGGAATGGCTGCAAACTAACTGCGGTGGCTTCCCGACATCTCAGAGATGATGCTGCTGTACAGCAGCTAGAGGAAGCAGTGAGGAGGGAATTTTTCTTCTCGTGCTTGACAGGGAAAAAAGACAAAACAAAATTTGTCTCAAAGGACTGAAAATTTGGCACTGCACATTAACTATTTAATATCTTAACACCCTGTCTTTGTTTCCTTTTCCTCCCTTGCAGATTAGGAGAGTGCATTTGGTGCAGATCGGCAGCTTGAATTATGTTACCAGCTTCTGGAAAGAGAAATAGCAGATTCTTAAATTAATTCCTCAGAACTGGGGAAAGCCAGATTCCCAAATGGGATTCAGCCTTCATTTATAAATGAGTTTTAGTGATTCATGTCCTGCAAATCTTTTATAACGTGGAATGCTGCCATGTTATAAAACAAAGAGGGAAAGCCTGCATTTATATTACTAAAGAGGGATTTTTGTCTCAACTTTGGAAATTTTTTTAAGGAGGTGGAAGAATGTACTCTATTGAAAAACAGCCAAACTCCCTCAAATAAATAGTATTAATTCTACTTCCATTTTTTTTTTTGTTACTCAGCTAACTTTAAATTGAAAGACTGAAGGCTGTGGGATCAGCAAAGCTGTTTTAAAGAAAGCTAGTTCATCTTCTGTTTCTGTGTTCGTTGTCTTTACTGTCAGCTGTATCGGCAATTTGCTTGGTTTCCCAGAAATGTGTACTTCTGGCATGGTGTTTCAGATAGGGGAATTTTTTTGGAAGCTTTCTGTTGGCAACAGTAGGATGTGTAATTTGATATATGCGTTTTTATCTGGATATAGGAGTGTTTTCTTTTGCTTTGAAGGTCAAATTAGCATCTTTGGGCAGAGACAAGTAAAATGAGTATTCTCTACCTGCTATGCAGAAGATTTTTTCTTCTAGCAATAAGGTTTTGATCTAGTCAAATAGCACCTGGATTTCTGCCTGGCTGTATTTGGGATGATGACGGTTCAGGATTGCCAAAAATGCAGCCTGCCATCAGTCTCTACAATTTTTTGGTGGTGTGCTATATAGTAATTTTCCCTGAGAGCTTTTGGTGTTCCATGTGGTGATGAGTTATTATGATGATATCTTTTAACTGGAGAAAACACAAATAAATTGTAACTTGAGAAAATTTATTAACAAACATAATTCTTCTATTATATTTAATTTATACATTTTTACTGGTTTCATGGTTTCATCTAGTATTTTCCACTTACGGTTTCCCTAAACCTTTTGTATAAGCTGACTTTTTTACCATTTCTTTTTAGGTATCTGCTTGTGGGGGCATGACAAAAATAGCCATAAAAAGTGTGGCCACTGATCCTGAATTCAGATTTTTCAAAAACCAAATCTAGAGGGTTGTGATTGGCAGATCAGACTACAGGCAGAAAGCAGCCCAGAAAGATTTTTGATTTTTTTAATCCGTTTTATTTGTTTGTTTTCAAAGTGGTTTCCAAGCACTTGACAATGTAATACGTTCGGAGACCAGAAAACTCAGAAGTAGAACAGAGCTTTGGAGAACTTCTATGCCTAAAGAACTCAGCTGTTGAAATGACAACTGACTAGGAAAATACTTTTTTTTTTTTTTCCTTTAAAGAGAATTGAGCATTTGGTCAGCTATGCTTTAAAAAAAGATATGCAGACCCAGTTAAGCCAAGAAATACATGATATGAAACACAGTCAGTAGGAGAGATACCAGTTACCTTCTGGTTTTCCCTTTGAGAGGTTAAGCCTAAAGAGACTGGTAGTGTCTTAGCATGCCACTGTCACACAGCGGGTGCTGCCCTCATTTTCTCAGCTTGTCAGAGAACCTTTAACCTTCTTTACAGCTGACAAATTTTGAAGGAAAGCTGTCCACAGATATTTTCCCAGGCACACATTACTGACTTGAAGTACTTTTATTCTCTTATCTATCTTATCACCAGTAGGTGCACTGTATGCAGCAAAACATCTTTAAATGTCATCTAAAAGTCCACTGAGCTATTTTAAACAAGGGCCACCATCCATTGGCTTCAGTGATTAAGAGACTGAATGTAATTGTTCCATTGTTAGCATCTGCATAAAAAGCAGTTTAAAATGGCTTCTTTCTGACCACAGACACAAGGGTAATTTCTCTCCACAACGTAAAGCCCTGAGCAGAAGTCAAGACATCTCCATATAATGTAGCTGTCAACAGTTATTGTGGAATCCTGGTTTTAGCAGTGACTCTTAAATATGGGCAGTTATATACTGAAGCCTGTCATGCCTGTGCTGTTGGTGTGGCAAGAATTTGCATGTGAATACTTTTTGGATACACACATGATGTTATTTATTAGCATAGGTTTATGGGAGGCTTTTTCCTTATTTTAAAATTTCAAAAATGAAACAGCTTTTCAGTCAAGGCCTTTAAGATGAATTTGCTCTGCAAATGTACTCATGCTAGGTTAGGAGGTTTGCAGTTCATTTGAGGATGAGATTGGAGTCTGAAGTACTAGATAAACAGCTACGTGGCAGCTTTATACAGTAGTATCCGGGGCTGGATCGTACACTGAAATTGACTCACCAAGGTCTGAATGTTGAGAGAAAAGCAAATATGGCATGGGCTGTTGAAACACATACTACACATAGGTTTGCCTTAGAAAAGTTCTTTCATTGTGCTTGACAATGCTCAGGCCTCAGGGCAGAAATATTTCAAAGCTGAGGATACAGCAGATTTGGTCCACAGAGAAATATTTGTTCCAGGAATGATCAGAAATCTAGAAACTGAGACTAGGAAATGGTGGAAAAAACAATAGGAGTTTTAAAGGGAGGAGCCAGTAGAGAACCAGTGTCAATTATCTTCTGTGTAAGAGGCTGATGCAAGGTAGAAGATAAACTGTTCTTTGTCTGCTGGAGATAGGACAAAGTAATGTGCTTAGAATGGAGCAAGAGGCAGGTGTGTAGCACATTGGGAGCACTAATGATTCTGCTGGTGAAGTGACACGAATAGGTTGCCCAAGGAGATGAGATTGGTATGGGATGTGCTATTGCTGATGTTTTTTAAGGTGGATGTCTGTTAAAAATGGTCTGGTTGGCAGTTGCTCTTTCTGGTGGAAAGAATGAGCTGACTTCCTTAAATCTCATCTTTTGAAAATAAAGGTTTACAATGTAAAGACATTTACACTTAGTAGCAACTGCTCCTGTTGCACTCCAGCCAGCCGTGGTCAAGGTTTTACCTTCTGGCAACACTGAGCTCTCATGTCCCGAATAAGTATCTCCGAGTCTTATACTGTCCTATCCAATCCATCTTAAGCGTACATCTGCCTGGAGGATAACGCATTTCATATCTCTCCAGGGTAAGGAAAAAAACCTCCATGCCTTGCTTGAATTAGTCTTGAACTGATGGAAGGCAGCTTTCAAGCAAAGAAAGTGAACTTCCTATTTTTAAATTACTTCAATTATTTTGTAACTTTATAATTAAAACAAGCCTATAAATGGGGATTTTTTTCTCCTGACTAATGACATTTAATTATGTGACAAGAGGCTTCAACTTGCCAGCTTTTCAGCAAGCTATAAAATGTGTACGAGAAGACAAGAGCCAGGGAGTGTATGCTTCTTACGAAAGACTGTGGTTTACAAGACACTCATCATGCTCTGCGTGAAAGTACATATGTTCCCCTCGATGCCTAACTCTGAAACAGAAATTAAAACTGTGCTTGAGTTAGGAAAATTTGGTATGACTCGAATTTCTTGTAATTCACTGCTGTGATGTTACTCTTGAAAATTCTGCAGCAGAGGGACTACTCAGTAAACTATGTATTGAAAGAGTGTGCAGAAAATGAGGAGATTTTTCTTGAGCCACACACACGTGTAGCTGCTGAATCTGCCTCATAAACCTGGCATGACCAAACAGGTTTTGCACAATGCTGTACAGATAATGTGTTTAGAAAGTGAGAGGCTTGGGGTTTAATTAACTTCACAATGCAGTTTTCCGTCCTTCAGGTGACATCAATGCTTTCCCTTTTTTTTTTTGTTCTTTTCTTGGCTTCTGCTAGCTGGTAGGGGACTGTCAGCTGATTTTGATGTAAAACTTGAAACTTTTATTTCGAGCTTTTCTGCAAACTAGAAATGCCTTTGAAGAAGTTTTCACAAACAGATAAAATTTAGATGTACATGTAAATCACTCATTTTATTCATATAACTCCCAGGTCTGTCTGAGTGCTCTTCATGGTCTTGATGACGTGAGAGGTTTGTGAGCAAAGTTTAAACCTGTAGATAAGACCCCATATTTTCATTAGTAACATGGATAACTACAATATGAAGACCCTGAGCGACACCGAAGTGCAGCAGGGGACTTCTGACACAGCGATTATTAGATTTTGTGTGCTGTAAGGTTCTTGATTCATCTTTACCTAAACATGGATTTGTTAAACTTCACACTTGATTTGGCCTGTAAATTGCACAGCACGGGGCATTCTCAGCTGTCCCCTGAGGGAGAATTCCTTAAAAAAGAAAAAAAAAAAGTACGGTTGTATTGTAGGGATCAAGGAGCATACTCTTGGTGGTGTGGAGGGCTTCAGTGAAGAGAGGTTTCTTTTAAAATTACAGAGGCTTTTAGGCAAAATATGTTATTCTGACAATGATGTACATCTAGTTTTGGAAGAGTTACGAGCCTTTCCACTTGAGATTTTTAAAAGAAGTACCCTGGACAAAATACGAGTTTTAGAAAACTGCTGTGTAGGAGAGGCTGATTCAGCTATGTTCTTACATGAAAATGTCCCAGCTCCTGGTGTTGGTCGCTGAGAGAAGACCCCTTGCTACCTGGGAGTTACGGTCTCTGGGAGGGTGCTCAAGTCTTCAGAGATTTCAGGTATCAGGGAAACAATGCATCAGGGATTGGGTACGCTTTAGGATAAGCTTTCCTGCAGTTTTCTTTTTGAGAACAAAATCTGATGGTGGCTGATGTGTGGGTGGAATTGAATGTGTTTCATAGATCCGACTGAACAGTTGAACTTCTCTTTGGAAAACACACGGCCTATTAATCTTCAGAGAACACATTAAATGTAATATTCTAGATAATTTTTACGTTAAGGTCAGCATTTACAGCAACAGGTATCTTTTGGTATAGAAATTGCTCCATTTTTTTCCCTTTTTTTTTACTCCAGACTTTATTCACACTGGATTGAACCAGTGATCCTGAGTAATCAGATCTAGTTCTGCAGTATCTCAGGCATCCCATAGCTTTGAACAGCAGCAGTATGAAAAGTGAGCAGAGGGGAGAGCAATACAGATGGGTTTTCCTGTCCCCTTAAACCTGTATCCAAAATAGGGGACATTTCCATTCATGGTATGCAAGACCCGTTGCAAATGTGATATTTCATCTAGGCTGAAGAGGCCTTTTCTAGGGGAATACCCTGCCGTGTCTATTCTGTTCTGGCTTCGGATAGTCCCAAAGGAGGCCTGTGGACAGTTCAGTTTTACATGTCTGTGATTCTTTAGGTTATGTTTGAAAAGCCTCGCTGAAAACGTGTGCATCAAGGAGTGGTTGGGACAGTGAAAAGGTCTGCTTGCGAGACAATGAAGAGAAGGGTGTTACTATGCCTGGGACCAGCACTGAAGAAGAAAAGTAGGTGGAACAAGAAGTGGCATTTGTGGAGTACCAGCTCTGGAATTTCAGGGTTTCTTTGTTTTTGTTTTTAATTTTAGAACTGACCAGCTTGCTGGAAGATGACGTTTATTCCTGCTTAAAACTGCTGTTCTGAAAACAAACAGTAGAAGAATGTGGAAGAATTCAAGGCTCCGTTGCCTTTTAGCACTAGCTATTTTATGTTTAAGAAGCTTAATATATTGCCAAGAGATCGGTGAGTTTATTGCCATGTGGTTCACTAGTTACTTTGTAGCTTCTATACTGACACCATTTAATTACATTGCTGTACTACTATATGTATTTTCAAAAACTGTCACCTCTGTGGTCCAACACCATCCTAGGGATGGAGTTACTACCAGGCCTGGTCTCTGATTTCCAGCAACCATTGGCATCTTGCAAGCCAGTGCAAAACTGGGTGTTAAATTCTCCATAACACAACTGTGATAGTCTGCATATGCAGTTGGTGTAAAGGTCAGCATTGAGACCTGCTTGCTGTCAGCTGTCTGCAACAGTTTCACACATTATCATTAATTGCCCTTCTGTCATTAATTGCCCTCCATGTGGGACAACGAAGGAGAGCAAAAAACTCATTAAGTTTATCATCAAAGCTTGCGGTTTTGCCTTTGGCGCAAAGCCCGCCTATTAGGCTAGGCTAGAAATGGGTGTTGTGGAAAGAAACAGCTGCTTGTGCCATTGCACACAAGTTTAAACTGAGATTTTAGGTCCTTCTAGAAATCTGGTAGTCTGTAGCTGTCTGCAAATCATTCAATGGTTTTAAAATACTGGCCAGACATGTATGCAATAAAAATGTAGAAAGAATGGCTATAGATGTGAACAATAGCAGTTGGTTTACAGTTGATCATTTTTGACCTGTAGTTTGTGACTGTATCTTGTATGATTTCAGGTTCTCTGGGGCACCTCCAGAATTTGAAATGTGTAACGCACAATTTACGTAAAATGATCTGTACTTGGGATGTCTTTTCTAAAAGAAGACATGGACAAACTGACTTCTGCTACACTACGAAGTAAGTCCCCTGTATACCTGGTTGGAAACTACCGAACTGTGATGAAAGTATAATTATTCCTCAGTCACTGCCCATGGAATTTGTGATGCTATTGTTTCCCAGCATCTCCCCATCAGTTTTCCTTGGGTGGTGCTCCCTCCAGCACTGTTAACTCGGGCAATGGCAGGGTTTCTGGCAAAGTCTTGTTTCATGCTAACAATTCTCCTGCCAAAATCTCCTGCTTGCCTCTTCAAAGGGCTGGAAGATGCTCTCGTTTACTCAGACTTCTGTGTGTGTCCGCCTAGCCTTTGCTCAGAGTTTTCATGAGGGACATCTTCATACCAGGTTCAATCCAAAAGGAAATGATAGTTGGAATAAGTGAATCCTGATGTTATGGGCCAAAGCAGTAGAATATATGACATAAGTGTTGAGATTCACATGTGGAAAAACATGAAATATCTCTTGGTGGCTGTCATACAGCCTTTATAATTTTTAAGCTGTCTTGAGAGCATTGTATGAGAGGAAACGTAAAATCTATTCCACAATTACAATAGCTTTCCGAAAGTGAATGTGAGTTGAAAATTTTGAGAAACATTAGAAAAACTTCAGTCCTCAGTGTGTTTTTCACTAATGAGAACTACATGTGCAATTCCCCATGCTGTGGGTCTGCCAAATACTTATCATGTGCTAGGGATGAGTTCAAATCCTTTTTGCATCTTGATCCTCCCCCCAGTCCAGATATTTGTACTGTCTTTTTTCCTGTAAATTCTGCAGACAGTCCAGGCTCGTCCTTGGGGTCCCAGGGCTTGGCCGCACTTCTTCCACCTACATGTTTGACTTTCCGTATCTAGTTATTCCTCCTGCATTGCCAGCTATCGTTTCTATACAGAAAACCCACATCTATGTGACATTGCAGCCAGAGTTCAGGGGTGTAGAGTTCATGAGGTACTGCCCTCTAAACAAGAACAGTCATGTAGCTGCTGCTGTTTCTGCTTAGCAAAGCAGAACAGGCTTGGGTCTCTGAAGCAGAGAGTCTGAGGGCTGAGTTTAGTACAGACCTCCTCGAGGGAAAGAGATTTTGTTTTTCAGTTGCCCAAACTTCCTTTAATAATAGCTCAGTACAGAAGAGGAATAACCTTTCTGAGCACTGAAGTCTCAGCTGGCCTTCGTTAGCCCAGGGTCTTGCCTGAATCTTTAAAGTTCAACCCAAGCTCTGAGTCCAGCTGATGGGAGCCAGGATCCTGCTCCAGTTCGTAAGTAAGAGTCCCTCAGCAGGAAGTCTGGCATTGTTCTCTTTGCTTTCCTTCCTCCCATCATCGCCCCAAGAGGAAGGTCTGCATTTTTCCAAACTTGTTGCCTTTCTAGCTGTACATCAATGATAATGAGCAAAGGGACTTGACCCATCCATTATTGTTTCCTGTATGTATTTACGACCTCCAGACAAAGGCCAGAGAACATTGTGCTGAGCACTGCACAAACACTATCCACAGACTGTATTTCCATCTGGGATTTTAGCAGTTCTCTCCCCTGCCCTCTGCTCTTTCCCTATGAGCTGAGCAGCAGAAGGGAGCAAAAACATTTGTTCTGAGGTGGGGACACAGATAGGTGAACCTGTTTTTTGCACCTGTACGCCATCGCTTTGAGAAGAAATGGAGGGAGAGAGAGTTGGGAAACATAAAGGGAATGTGAGGTACTCTTGGGTTTTAGGGGGTTTTATTTAGCTTATTTTGAAATATTGATTCATGGTGACTGTAGGTTTCAGAAATGTGTCTTTTGTTTAAAAAGGCATTTTTTCACTTTGAGGTGTTCTTTTAACAGCTAAGTAGCTGCATTATACAACTAGTGCACAGGGAATGCCTGTTAATCTAATACTAACCAAAGCCCATGTGAGTCTTACTCCTTCACAGACTTGATATGGAGCTCTCTGTTATATTACAGAGAACACGTGTTTTATTAGTGTCCTAGGAATAGGACTTAACTTGCCTTAAGTTCCTGTCAGCTGAAATACCTGCTTAATCCTCTCTGTCTTTTCAGTGATCTTCCCCCTCCAGTGTGTTTTAAAACTAAGGGGAGAAGCGTTGAGATTCCAGTCCCAGAGAGCTCCACCATGGTGACAATAACCACTAACAGCATTTCTGGAACTGCTTTTGCTACCAAAGAGTTTGAAATTCACAAGAAAGACATCTGTAAGTATCAGGTTTTATGTGTGTATATAAGGCCTTTATACTATGATTAACAATGCTCCAGAAGTGCATATGCTTGCAGTTTTCTTTGGCAGTGTCTCTGTATGTAAAATGTTGATGTGCTGAGTCCATACGAATCTACCATACGCGATAGGTTGATTTCTCTCCCCATACAGGGGAAAGAAATCCCCTCTTATCCACAGATCATAGCAGAGAAATCAAGGGCAGAATGTGTGGAGGAAAAATAAGTGCTGTTACATCCCCCTAATCACTCTGCACCTTTTTATTCCTGTATTGCAAATGATGAAAGATTTGTACACAACTTCCTAGTCTATATACTGAATTACCTGCATGAGACACAAAGTGCATTTGCTCAGACTTGACTTGGGAAAGGGAGAATAAACTTTCTAGTACCTGTTCTCCCATTTTAAATGCTGAACTGCCACAGAATTAAGTTGTTAATTCCTGCAATTTCACAACATTTTAAGGGCAGTTGTATCGCATTCACTTCTGACAGGAACGTATTGTCTTAATATATGCCCAACTTACCCTGTCTGTTCAAATGTGTATGAAACTAAGCAAATACATTTATGCTTGAGAGGTAGGGTGCATCGTATTGGACTCATAGGTAAATTAGACTTTCTCTCACTTCGTTCCTCCCTAAGAAGGAAGTTGTAAGCTGAAGATAGTGTTGACACCATCTTCCTCACTTGCTCATAATTTCATCTTTGGTCTTGGTTTGCCTGCTTATTGCTTTAGTGTGGTCACAATCTAAATTCAGCAGTACTTCTTATCCATGGCTCAGTTTTCTCTTCAGCTGAGAAAAGCTCAAGAACTTTAACAAAACACAAAAATATGTGGGCAACACACTAGGTTCTCCAGCATCTTGCTGACTGCAGGCAGGATGGGTCTCTCAGGTTCATCACAGGTTATCCCAGGCAGTGTGTTGACTGTGCTGAACACTTGGCAGGCTCTTAGAGCCTTGGCCAGGACCAAAGTTGGATAAATCACACATTTTAAATACAGGATTTGTCCTGCACCAGGGCAAATGAACTGCCATAACGCTTGAACTGCCATGACCCTTGCCTGCTTCTCAGCCTTTTGCTTCACCACCACCCATTCATAGAAGAGATACTTCTGTTTAATTTCCCTCTCCCGTCACCATCACTGTGTCATGCCTTTAATATTTCTTGTAGCTTCAAATCTCATTCCTCATGATCCTCTTCAGAGCCTCATGTGAGCTTCTTCCACCCTGTGCTTCTGGTCTCCTGTCTCCCTACTCTAGCTTTTGCTGCAAGTCCCCTCTTCCCTGCTTCTTTCCAAAACCCACTTCTTCCTTTGGGGGTTTTTCCGTCATCCTCCCTAAATGTATTCTCATGTACATTTCAAAGACTGTCACCATGTTTCCTTATCTCTGCGGCATTGAATGAAGGTTGTGAAAGATATAATGTACTCCTTTCTATGCATTATGAAGAGTCATATTCATGACACAAATCTGCATATTAAGATATTAGAAGACAATGCTACCTGGTGACTCATCAGCACCTGTGCTTTCCTGGGAACTTTCACGTTCAAGTAATGACAGAGCCCATCTTGTTCGAATTACAGAGGTTGAGTTACGTGTTTGTATGGCTACTAGCCAGCTGAGAGTAGAGAGATGTGGGTGTTAAACACCTGTAGGGTTGGTGTTGCTGACTAATGACTTGAATATGGCTTTCTTCCCTTCTCTCTTTTTCAAGCATTTATTCCCCTCACTCCACGCATTCTTAGTTTAACACCTGACTTACCAACTTCCACATTAAATCTGAAATGGAGTGATAATGGATCAGTCTTCCCATATGGACTGGGTGCCTTTTGGCAGATTCAAATACTCCGTAAAGAAGCAACGGAAAAAGTCATACAAGTAAGTCATTTGCTTTCTTTACCAAAAAATATTTGCATATATATGTATACACACACACAATTTTTGCCCTTGGTAGTATGCTGGAAGGTCATTTGAAGAAAGCTGAGAATAATGTAGATTGTAGAGCTTTGCAGAACCTGAGTGTAGTCATGTTTCTGGTAGGTAACTTCATGTTAAGTTTCAAAGTCATGAAGACACTGGCTACTATACTGTCAGTAGTTACAGCTTTTTTTTTTTATATCTAGTACAGGGGTTTTTTTTGTTAGAACTTAATTTGGCAGGTATTTTACACCATTATGTTTGCTTTACTTCTCCAGCAGTGTCTAAAGTCTTGGTGGTCTTTGAGTTTGCTTTTTTTTTTCCAACCACAGTTATTCCAGGCCAATTTGTAGCTCTGCTCTATAATTTTTAGGAAAGGAGGAAAGATAAGATGTGCAGCCTGGGATTAGTATTAGGAGAGTTTCGTTTTGGAAAAGTTGGAACATTTCCCTGCCTGGGAGAGGCCCAGGATACCGGGATGCAATGTATACCTTTTGAAGTGCTTGGGGAGCTTCCTTCTCTCCCTCAGATGTCTGCCTTCTGGTATTTCTGGCTGGCAGTCTGTGTGGCTGGTGGGCTGTTTAGCATCTTAGGCTTTTGTCCAAGTAAATGCGTTAACACAACTGAAAGTTAGGTGGGACACTCCAACCGGCTATCAGGATTTATGATTTGCTTCACTTCATGTGCCATTCTGTTGACACCTGAGAGATTATAGGTTGTTGCTAACAGGTTTTCATAAACTCTCTCTTGGTTGTTGTTTTTTTTGGGGGGTAAAACTTTATAGGTAACTTACTATTCAAAACTGACTCATGAAGACATCATTCTTTCTTGGAACTGGACATCAGATATGCCTTTGGAGTGTACATCGCATTACGTGAAGATTCGCTGTTACATTAATGCAACACAGTTTATTGGCCCCAAGGATTGGAGTGACTGGAGCCCAGTAGAAGAGGTCCCTGGTATGTTTGTTCTCTTGCCACCACATGGACTTTGTTTAGTTTATGAAAAGTAAGCCAAAATCAGAGGAATAGTGTTGGGTAGTGGCAGGCTGCTGCTTTTGGGGGTGTTTTGGTGAGAAAAATACTGCAATCATTGGTTAATGAAACCTAGTAAACATTAATTTTTATGTATTAGAGTGCTCCTAAGTCACATTTTATCTGATCAGCACCATGTTTATAGCAAATTGTTCATGTGAGGTTTTTTTTGTTTTTGTTTTCTGTTCTTCCTTCTCTGCCAGGAAAAGATACTGAGCCCAGTGGGAGTGGGGTGTTCCCTCAGGACACTGTGGTGGCAGTAGGTTCGGATGTGACAATTTGTTGTGTCCATGAAGAGGGGCAGCAGATAAAACGGATGACCTACGGACCAGACATATACCCAATGATACATCTGAGCAGTCGGAGCAGTGCAATCAGAGTGCTAAATGCCAGTGCTTCAGATAGCAGTGGGACAAATGTAGTGTGCATACTGTCCGAAGATGAGATGGATGGAACTGTCTTGTTTGTAGGATGTATGTATTATTACGTTTACTAACCTTAGGAATATCAAAATAATTTTGAGACTCTTAGGGTTCTGTTAGGAAACAAATTCTGTTGTGGCTTTTTTTCCCCTGGCCTTTGGTTTCTGAGGATGAACTGGGATTGTACTTGTTTGATTCCACTGTGGAAACTCCAGCCTGTGGAGAAGACACCAAGGCTGGGAGGATGAGGAGGTACCCATTTAAGCTGTCTTCTCTTAGAACCTGGCCCAGTGCTCTCTCTTTGATCTCTTTTTCTAAGACACTTCTTTGTGACCTGGAATACTTACTAGTTTATTGCCATATGAAGATTCATCCTCAGTCTCTGTCACTTTAGGTTTACATCTGATCTAGTTTTGTCCATGACAAGGTGAGAGTAAGAGCAAGAATTGCAAGTGAAAACATTGATTTGCCAGCCAGTCAAATGAAGACAATAAAACAGTTAAACATGCAACAACAACAGATGCTCATCCAGAGTAGTAGCTCCCTGGGAGCTAATTATGGCAAAGGAACCCAGCTGACAGTTCCTCTTTCCTGGAAAATCTTCTAAACATTCCCCTAGTATTTTCTTTAAAGATACTGAATCACTGTGTATCTTCTCTGTGTAAGCATGCCAGCCTCATAAATATCTTCAAGATACAGATACCTCTTAAAACAAACTACTGAAAGTACTTGGTTCTTCTTTGCTATAATTGGTCACTTCAGAGCTTTATGTGTTTTCCCCACAGGGTTTTTGAGAGTTATCATCTTCCAATAGCTGCCGATTAGAATCCTGTTCCCCATTATAAATTCCTGCCTTTGAACTTAGGGTTCTTGGGGCTGAGGAAAAGGAGATGAGAGACTAGACTAATTTTGAAAGTGTATTCCCAACTCCAGCCTGTGCCTCCTGTCATGGACTTTGTGTATTAAGTGTGTGATAGCAAATGCAAAAGAGAATTCAGCTTTTTGTGACTTCTCACTGAGGTGCCATTTTTACATTATTTGTGGACTCTTTGCTTTCGTGGGAGAATCTCCCAGTAAATAAGTCGGTGGTTCATGAATGAACGCTGTGATAACCCTAAAGATTTTTCCCATACAGTGGTTTTTGAAGAGCTAGGTTGTGATGAAGTCTGTTTCCTGCCGGTGTTTCTTCTTGTGGTACCTACTTAGAGGGAAAGGAGAGGGCTTGTCATGATGCCCTTGCTGATGAGAGACATTTGGGAAAGAAAAGGTAGAGGAAGTAAATGTGTATGCACATCACCTTGGTTAAGCCTAGGTCTGGCGAAAGAAGTGTTCTTTTTGGCCCGCTGCTCACAATCTGAACTAAGCCTGCCACTGCTGCCTCTTGTGTTAGTGCCCGTTCTCTAGGCAGCTACATGGATATTGTTGTGCTGCCTCTTGGAGAAAAGTGTATGAGACTTGAAATAAGTGTTCTGCTTAGTCTCCTATTAGCATGGTTACCCTCTCTGTTGGGAGCACTGCCCATCTTCTCCAGGAAGGCACTCAACACTGCTCTAGTATGGGAGAAGAAGGTTTAGAGGAAAAAGATGGGCACTTCCAAAGCAACAGTGAAGAGGACAAGCCATTTGGGGCTTGCTTTAACTTTCAAATTCAGTGTGGAATTCTTGCTAAAGGGAACATCTTCTTGACGTGACTTGCTTGGAGAATTCAAAGCAGCGGCGGGGCTGGCACGTAAGAAAATGTGACGCACAGCCGACAGCATTCCTGCATTGCTCAGTGGCTAAATTGATGCTCAGAATTTTGGAAAAGCTTTGGCAGAGTTTCAGTGAAAAACTTCCAGGTCAGAGCCTGGAGCTTGTGAACATATTTGCGTGTGATTTACCAGATTACCCACCCAGTTAGAAGCCTAGAGTCAAGTGTTAGTCAGATGGAGATGATAATAATTATCCATCTGTTTTGTTGGGATTTTTTTAAAGCATATTATTTATATGGTTGGAGCATAACTATTACCATGTATATGTGAGGCACACAATCCAGACTCGGCAAAAACGAATGGTGATGCTTTCAGGAAGCTAATAGCCCAACTGTCACACCAGGATGGCAAAACATTGGCTAACTCTTTTGGTTTCCTTTCATGCTACAGATGCCCCTGATATTCCTCAAAACCTCAGCTGTGAAACATCCAATTTCCTGGTAATAAAATGCACCTGGACACCAGGCAGACCCAGTGGACTATATGGACAACGAAGGACAAAGTACAGTTTATTTGAAAGGTATAACAATTCAGCCCTAGAAGGAGTGAAAAGGATAGAACTGGAATTACTGCCTGTCTCCTACTGCACGATGCCTATTTAAATGAGATAGTCTCCATTGTTTAGAGCCTAAAGTACTTTTCAAGAGTTTGTGGAAGCTGAAACTAAACTGAACTTGGAGAACCCATGTCTAGCTCTGCAAAATTGCAATAGGAATTAAAGATGGCTTTTTCCAAAGACTTACGCCATGATGAACTCACGAGAAAATAAAGTGCTTAGTGTGTCAGGCTGCTGCCAACTTATAGATAAGACCAATACAAAAATACAGGGAGATGGTGGGAGTCATTCACTGATTTTTAATTTTTTTTCATATGCAACCTGCGTCAGATCATCTGTCAGACATTTACTGAGCTTCTGCTATGCAGGATGACAGAAACTCACTGAGAAACAATTGTAAGACAGACCATGGGGCATTTCCCAAGTGCTATTAGCGAAAATAGCAACAAGCCTACACCTGTTCTCCTCCCAGCTCCTCCTCAGAACTAGATAGCGTAGAGCAGGCAAAGTGCGTGTTACCTGGAAAACGCTGAAAGGGATGAAGAACGTTGGCATCGTCCACAGAAGGAAGTGAAGACTGATGTCCAGGTAGTTTGTCTTACATCGTAAGCCATGTAAAGCCTTAAAAGTGAAGAATCGTTTTGGAATAGCACTTGCAAATGGGATTCCTTGGTGGATGTGATTAGAAGTTAGTGAGGAGTTAACAAAATTCTCATGGCGAGGAGGCTCCCCTGTAATGCCAAAGGAGCAGTCAGGGAAGGGAGCCAGGAGAGGCCTGAGTCACACAAACTGATGAGAAATGGAGTCTTATGGTGGCTTTGAAGCAAGTCAGAGGCAATGAGGATTGAGTTACAGTCACAGATGTCGTCCAGGATGCTGGTGCTAAAAATGTCATTGGGTAGGTGCAAAGAGGTGGTCAAAACAGAGCAGGTATTCAAAGGAAAGGAGCTTCAGTCACTGGCTGCCCATATTCAGCTCATAAACACGGATATAGTTCAGACTTGTTTCACTCAGCCCAAAGCTGTGAGATTAATGTGATGCATTTCACGGTAAATGTTCTCATCCTTGTTCTCAGCCCACACTGAGCCATTGAAAGAGAGAGTATGGTGTGGAGAGAGCCCAGGGCTCAGCTCGAGCACAATAAAAATGCCTGAAGGAAGAAATTAAACTTGTGCTGCTGGATGAGAGGTTTCCACAGATTGTAATTAAAGCAACTTCTATATTTGTACATACATACAGATACACACTTTAGTTTTTACCCCTACAGATGTAACTCTGATCTTGACTGTTACCATACTGCCTCTCCTGCTCTTGCTTTAGAAACGGCTGGGACTAGTGAATGTGTCCCAGGTAACAAACCATAGTTTAGATTTGGCATGGCCAATACATACATACATCTTTCGACATAATGTGTGTCGCATCTCCCTAGTTCAGAAAGCAATTAAGAACATTCTTTAAATGCAAATGTATGCTGATCTGAACAAAGATACATTAAATCAGAATCTTAGTTGTGACTTGTGAGGTGGTTTTACAGGACCTACCTGTTTTCCAGGCTTTTGAGAAGTGAGAGGATGGAGATGTTATGCTAGTGGAAGAGGAGAGTTTCATGTGAGAGCAGGGCAAGTCATGACCAATGCCACTTTATCCTGCCTTGCGGTGTTAGATATGCCTCTGCAATCAAATAATTCTGTAATCCAGTGAACCCATCATGCTTTACTGTGTTTTTGGTCTAGACTTTTGACATTTGCTAGAAATTATCTTACTCAAAAATTAAGTTGTTCCCCTCACGTTTTTACTTTGTAGGATATCTGGTACAAATGTTTCGTGTGAAGTCAATGAAATGAACAGAGAGCGTGTCTGTGGCTTTTCAGTACTGCCTGATCAAAAAACCTACGACTTCATATTAGGTGTCTCCAATCCTATCGGGCAAGCAGAGTCGTCGCTTTTGATTGATTTAACTCAAAGAGGTAAGACTTAAGAATTGCAAAGGCACAAAGATACATTTACTGCATGCTGACATCTGTTTGTTTTGGGTTTGAAGAACTCTGACATGGTGTATGTGTCATTTTGATTTATTGTCACCAGTATTTTGCCATGTTCCGTAGTTTGAACTTGAAAAGAAAATAGCTTAGGACATGTCCTGAGGTAATGGTTAGGCATACAGGGAGATGCCAGTTCTTGACAGCAGTGCTACCAGATTGGATACACTGCAGTGTGGATAAATGCTACTTGTAATCTAATAGTTATCCAGCTGCTCTTTATGCATTACTTCATATTCTGTTACACATCAGTAATTATAATTTTTGTGTAATTTTGTGAAGAACTGTAAGTGACTCTGTATTTCAGTGTCTGTTTATAGGGCAAAATATTATGCAGTTTTACAACAGCAGGATTTGAAGCATAAAAAAAGTAGCATTAAAAGGTAATAGCAGGAGTATTACATGCTATTGGGAATAGCCATGATCATCTGCTGTTATGGTTTGTAGAAAGAAATAACTTCTTTCATTAGACTTTCAGTTTAAACTAGGAAAAGTAGATGACCACCATCTTTCTAGTGCCGTCTTTCCCATCCTTTTCCATCTGCATCCACAACCACATCTGAAGATTCAGGGGTTCCTAATGGTTACAGCATTCTGCTGTTCTCTCTGAAAAACTGAATTTAAAAATGAACATGGTGCAGTTACTTTGTCCGTGTCCCAGTTCAAATAGCCTGAGATTAGAATTGTCAGAGTAAATTGGCACATCCTAGAAAACTGTAGTTGGTTTCTGTTAATTATAAACTGGGCTGTTTTGCACCCAGTTGATACAACTGCTGCTGCCTATTTCTTTCCTTTCCTTTCTTTCCCTCACTGTCCACCTAATTCCCAACACAGAATACATATTTCCTTAAGGGTGACAGGACCAATTCCAGCAGCCGAGATTTTTTTCTCTGACAGCTATGAATAGTAGTACTGAATATTAGTGAAGAATTCTGTGAAGGGAGTTCTGGGGAGGGAGAAGTCATTCAGTAGTCCTATTCTGTCCTAGTCTGCAGACTTTGAGTTCTAATTTACAAAGTTCCCAGAAGGTGAACAAAGCTGAGTGAATTTCATCCGTCACTGTGGTCCTCTGAAATAGCTCGTGTTTCGCTTTTTTTATAAAGTCAGTAGGAGAGGAAATGTATTTTTGTGTCTCCAGCTCTTTATCACACAGGCTAGTATGCTGAGCCTTAAGTAAATCTGTTCTGGTGCTTGATAGCTGAGAAAAGCATCAGGAATGAGACTGCTTGCAGGTGCCTTCCCAGCACCAGCTGTGCTATTTGCTGATCGGATCACTTAGTTATTTTTCTGATTCTCTTTGATCTTTTAAAATCAGATTTTTCTGAACTAGAATGAATGGGTTTTTCTTAGAACTGAGGATTTTTTCTTTATTTTTTAAGTTCATCCGAAAACTCCAGAAAAGTTAACTGTTTCTGGGAACAGCTCTACAAGCGTCCATCTGCGTTGGTTTATAAATGGCGGCTTTGCTGATATCAGGCTTCTGTGTCAAATTGAATTTAGCAGCGGTCACTCTGAGCGAAAACTGGTAAGCATTGCTTTTAATGGATTTTTTTTTTCTTGGCTCAGATGTTGATCTTTTTCAACGAACTAATTACATTTCAAATTCTTTTCTCTCTAAGAGCTTCATTCTGATCATCTCATTAAATGATTAATGTGGTAATGACTAGAAGTTCATCTACTAAAATCAGAAGAAGTTCTGCTCATCTCCATTGTTGCCTGCTCTCTCTTTTTTCGGTTGGTTTTAAACAATTTAGAGGAAAGTCAAATTACCCACCATGTTATGTGGTACTTGGAGAGGGTGCATAGTGCTTTGTCTTGATCCTTTAGGTAACAGTCCTTGTGCTTTGTCCTGCCTCGTGCAAATTGTATTAACACACGCTTGTTCCAGGATTCGCTGCTGCCCTGCACGCTTCCACAGTGGTTGTTTCAGATTGGCTCTTGCAGTCTGTAGTTTAATTTCTTCTTTTTTCTTTTTTTTCCCCGCTCAGAGAACAGTTCATTTCCTTGCTGTCAGCAATTGACATGCATGTGGCTGTAATACGGAGCTGCTAAAACTGCTCATATATCAGTGGTGTAGAGACAGGATAGGGAAGGATTTTCCCACTGGGCATATCAGCAGGTAATCCCCAGTGAAGACCTCTGCAGCTGGAGAGAAGGTGGTATTTCTGGGTGGGGTTCAGATTTTCCAGCGTTGAGGCCTCCAGCTGCTGCCTGGCTTTCGTGCCAGGCACCGACCAGAGCCACATATTTTGCGCTGCTGACTGTCAGAGGGGCTTAGGATGCTAATTTACACGAGCAGCAGATGCTGAGTGTAGGAGGTGGGAATATATCCTCTTCTTCCATATTGCCTAACCAAGTGTGGGGTGATCTGTGTCACTGCGGAGGCCTCGTGGCAGAACTGCAGTTGGCCTGAGGTTTACCCCCAAATTCTGTGTTTGTGAGTTCAGATGGAGTATCTCTGACCAGCTTGTGTAGGCACATGCTGAATTACCAGGTCTTGGTGCACAGAGCCTGACTTTGTAATTTGAACACATGCACTTCATGCACTGCTTTTTACAATGCTGCTTTGATTTTAGCAGGAGTGCCCACTGCATTTAGTTGCCTGTTGGGCAGAGCAGTTGGGCACAGCCTTGCATAAAGTCACTCAAGCCACAGAGGTGATGCAGCGAAGACTGAAGATAATGATTATGTACATTGCCTCTAAAATAATAGGGTAGTAGTTAATGCATGCCCTGTAAAAGTGTTTTTTAAATACTTTCAGAGCACTTAATGAGTGTGGAAGCCTTAAGCTTTTATATTTTCTCTGAAATGACAAGTGTTAGATAGTACCCAGAGAGGAGGTACTGCAATGAAAATCATATATATCTTTGGAATTAACAGCAGAGGGAACTGGCTATTAGATGTACATAACAGCTCTGACAGATGAGCTCTGTTGGATACCGTCACCCACAGTTGTCTGCTCCCAAAGGTTACTGCTTCTGGAGCAGTCAGCAGGGGAAACAAGCACCTGAGTGTCACCTGCCCCCAGCTCAGTTAGCCTGGACTGCTAAAAAAGTAGGTTTGCAGAGTTCTGTCTAGCCAGAGTTATGCTGCTCGAAGCTCAAGGGCACACATTTGCTTGTGAACTCTGGCACCAGGTCGGTCATCTGGGGCAGTGGGAGATGGTTGGTTCTTAGGCCGCCACAGCAGTTTGATTCACTGCACCTGTATCAGAGCCTGCAGCTACAGATGTTTTGAAACACAGCAGACAGCTTGGTAGAAGCTTTTACAGCCTTGTTATGTTGTGTCTGGTTGCTTAATAAAAGAACTCCAAGAGTTCTCTGTAATAAACAAAAAGTAGCTGTGAAATTGTTACGGGGTTTTACATGGCATTTTGAGGATGTTTTCAGAAGCTTTTCCATCAGTATGAGAGACGGCCTTTTTTTGTATTTTTCAAGCTGTCATTTGGCTTTAGAAGTGCACAATTAACTGCATCTTAAAGTCACTTGGAGTCCAGTTTTTGGCAGCTGTGATGCACATGTGTTATAATTAGATTCAATAAAAAATATTCCCAAGCTTAGAGTTTCTTCAAGGAATCATGAAACTGAAATACTGCCTCGACGCGCACCATTTTAAGAATAGTAGGAGAGACTAGTCCCCTCGTAAGCCCTGTGAACAGAGATCACCTGGGTAAGATTTGGGTACCATCTTTTGAAGGAAAAATGACTGCCTAGAAAGAAGACTGCACGATAAACATCTTGCTCAGACAGACTGGCTTTAGTGTGCTTCTGTGCATGTGCCTTACGAAAAAGGCCTCTGTCCACCCGGTTTGGAGGGCAGGTGCGTGGTGCAAGTGCAGGTTCTGTACACCAGAGGTGAAATCCTGGCCTGCCTCATGGGAGCAGAAGTTTTGCTGCCTGTAGGAGAGAGGGGGACTGGATGGAGTAGATGAAAAGCAGCAGCCTGCTACTGTGTACAGAGCTTGTCCTGTTGAAGGGTTCTCGGTGTTGTCTCTCCTTTTCATGCTTTACATCTCAAAGGTGCTACATACTGTCATATTTCAATTTCTGTGCTATATATGACTTTATTTTGGCAGACCCCTGAAAATTTTCCTTTGTTTACGGTGACATTTTTCTTGTTCATTAATTTCTTTTTAGGCCTTGACAGCAGCTCTTTTTCACACTGTTGGTATTCTTGGGGGAAAAATACCCCTTTTTTAGGTGTTCACTTTCAGCATAATCTAGGAGCAAAAAATATATATGTGTCATGTCAATTTCTATAAATTTTTAACAGCACAATGTCTCCATACCTGGTGGAAATTTCTCAACTTACACAGCTCAGCTGAACGCATTGCATCCATATACCAAATACCAGTTCAGGGTGCGTTGTTCGGCTGCTGACCACTTCTGGAGGTGGAGTGACTGGAGCAGGATAGAGGAGCACACAACACTGGAAGCCCGTAAGTTTTTTTAATTATTTGGTGATAAAATGTTGAATTTGTGAAGACGTATATTTTGAAATGAGCCACCTAAAACCGAAATGTTTTAGTAGATGGTAAATAGCCTAATGTGCAACTTGGAAAAAAAAAAAAAACAAACCACTTCTGTTTCTTTGCTCCTTAGCTCCTGCAAGAGGACCAGATATCTGGAGAGAGAGAAGTCCTTCTGGAAAAAGTCTAAAAATCTTCTGGAAGGTAGATAGGACACTTCGAGTTTTAAAATATTATGTAGTGTAACTCTACGAAAAACTTACTTCCTTGCACATTTATAAATGACTGAAGTTTACAGTCAATAAAGTGGACTGTTTTTCTTAAATTTTATAGAACCGTTCATTGAGACAAGTGTTTTTCCCCAAATATTATTAAAGTTTCATAATTTAAACGTGGGATTGAGAAGCATTTCACATGAAGAATGAAATTTTTAATACACCCCAGATGAAAATTAAAAACTTACGGACTTACGTGTTAATTCTCGAAGTCACACTTGAGTAACTGTCTTTTCTGCCTCTAGTCCTATACAGTCAGAAGACTAGATCAGGACATTAAATTCATATTATCACGTCATCTTGTGTTTATTCCATTTTGGTTTTAATGCACTCTTTGTCTGTTCATAGCCTTTATCCATTTCTGAAGCCAATGGAAAAATAGTCTCTCATGAAGTGTCCTGCTACCTGCCAGAGACACCACTGGAGTATAAAGAAGTCACCGAACCCTCAAACAGTACTGAGATAAAACTTGGAAAAAATGACTGTGTAATTAGCGTCGTAGCCAAAAACCATGCAGGCTTATCTCCTCCTTCGAGGATAACGAGTGTGGAGCTTCCAAGCGGTGAGTGCTCCTAGCAGAGAGCTAAACACCTTCGAAGCTGGAGGAATACCTGGTTGAGTTTGTTTATTGAAAAACAAGATAGATACATGCTTTGTTTGGTTATGTTTGGTTATGTTTGGTTTCTGGTTGATTTCCCCACCCAAATCTGCTGGATGGGGGAAGAAAAAAATTGCTGCTTTGATATAAGGGTTGTGTCTCGCCAATTAATTGTGCTCTCTGCATAAAAGAAGGGTGATAGCATGCAGTCTCTGCAGCTATTTGCACTTTTCTGGAGACCTCTGAGGAACAGCAAGGACGAGGCTTCAGAGCATTAGTATCAGTCTCTGATGTTTAGGGAGCTCAGTTTATTTCTTTGTGTTCTTGTTGAGATGCTGAAAAGTGTTACATGCTAAAGGGAATCAGAATAAAGTTTTGGCAGTGTTGTGTGGCTTTTTAAGGGGAGAATTGTCAGTTCAGTGCCTGTGAGCTATGCAGGAGAATATTAATTGGGCTGGTTGGTAAAATGTTGGCATCCTTGTGCCAGGAGCCGGTGTTTGAAAAGGAGGTGGGACTTTAGCTTCCCAATAAAAGCATTGCTGCTCTTGCTGCGGGCTTTTGTAAAGGGAAGTAGCTCAGCCAGATAATGATTTTCTGCTCCTAGCACTGAGCTTGGGGAAGAGATAATACTGCTTGTGGCTATTGAGACTCCATGCTTCCCTGCACGCCAGGAAGAATGCAGTCTTCCAGAGCCCAAACCTTTACCTCCAGATCTGGCCAGTGCTCTGCAAGGGAGATGGATTTACACAGCGAGATCCCTCTCTGCTTGTTTGCCAGGAGCATGTGTGGTGCTGCTTCTCCTTCCCCACTCAGAGAACAGTTATCACAGTTGCCCGTCTTGCAACTCAGGTTCTGTTAAGACAGGGCCATCTCTCGTAGAAGAAATGTGCTTTGACCGAGATTCACAGTGAGAGAAAAAAAAGTTTGTTTCTATGTGAAGGAAAACTATTGCTCTCAGTGTTTCTCGTGATTCTCCAAAACACCAACACCTAAAAGTATATTCTTAGTCTGCTCCTTGGAGGGAAAAGTAATTGTGTGGGACAGTTGCATGAATTAAAATATTAAAATGCTGTTATAGCTCTCCTTCAGCAGTGAAAGAACGAGACTTTGGGAGTCAGGGGGGGTCTCTGTAATAGGTTTGTGGTGTGGGACAGCTGATGGCAGCTGGAACTTTGCGTTCATTTATAGCTTTCTCTTGGATGTGTGAGGCTCCCTGTGGTGTTACCCAACTTGTACTCATTGAAGGTTTGCTCCCAAGTTGGTATAGGAATTATCTGAGTCACTGACTGGAGTCACGAAAGATGACTCAGCCACTGAACTGGATGACATTTCTGTCCAAACGTCTCTTCTGGCTGCTTCCTGTGTACAGTCTCTGAGTGCTTTTAATGTCCGTAAGAGAGCAGTGGCTCTGAAGCTTGAGATCTGCTGACGTTTTGTGAAAACTGAAAACACAAACGAAGGGTATTCTGCCTTAATTAATTTGTCACTGTCTCTGAAAAGTGCTCTGTAGAGAGTTGGGGCATATAATCTGGCTGTTACTGGCTCCCCTACCACAGTAGTACTGTAATGCTAGTAGTTACTTCTACTGGTCTATGTCGCAGCTATAAATACACCAAAATGAGCAGTACTGCCCTGGGTGAATTTCTAGTCATCTGGCTCAGGAAGTAAAATTTAGTGTGATATATTTAAGCATTTTTTAGAAAGTATGTGCTCACTGTCAGTAAAGTATTTTTTGTAAGTAGGAAAATTAAAGCAGTCTAATTAGAAATATATTCTCTTCCAGCATCATAGAAGTGTAGTTTCACTGGATAAGTAGTAGTTTTTTAGAGAAAAGTATTGAGGACTTCTGGAATTGACTTGCTTTTTTAAATCATATGTGTCTTTCTTGCCATGAGCAAGTTAGAAAAGGATTGTACACTTAGCTGTATGTTAAGGTGATTTAGAAATAGACAGTCCTTCGACATTCACAGCACGTCTGTGAGAATGAAGTTTTTACAGCACTGATTCTTAAAAACTGTCCTTGCTCTTCAGCCTTCCACAGTTTATGGCTTTAAAAACATTAAATAATAGACTCAATAGGGAGCATAAATGAGAACACTGAAAAAGGAAAAACTGAAACCCTGAGACTGTTTTTGCAGATCTGTCATGGGGCCACCGCTGTTGTGGTGGCCTTTGGAAAACATCCTTAGCTCGGTGGGGGTCCCATCTGATGGACAGCCATGGAGGGAAGCTGCAGGAATCAGAAGTCGTTCCCAGATCTGATCACTTCCAGGGCAGCTAAACCTTTGATAATCAGAAACAAGAAAAATAGGCTAAAGGCAAAGCATTTATGTATTTTTTTCTGATTTACCCTTGCTAGACTGGAGCCTCCATTAAGTTCACCAGGGACTTGACTTTTCCTGTTGATTCTTGGTGAAAAATGATTGTCTGTGGTCAGGCAAGTGACAGCAAGACACTTTGAAAGAAACACAAAGCAAACTGTGTGATGAAATGGCAGCAGGAATTTATAGCTGGAGGCTCCTGCCAAATTGGTGTCAAGACAGATTTGAACCTGACATCTGCTGTAAATCCTTACCTTGAAAGAGTGCTTTTTACGCCAGTCCTGAGCTGTAGCACTTCTTGTCATCATACTTAAGGCTGGCTGAGGGATTTGCTGCAGGCTACGTCTGATATCCAGCACTTCAGAAAGCATAGCTGGGTGCACTGCTTCGAATTTCGCAGTACCAGGAGTGCACCTCTCATTCTTAGAAATGACTGCAGTTTATAAAACCTTTGTGCTGTGGCTGCAAGGCTTTCTTCCAGCTTGGACTACAGATAAGTGTCTGCTCTCTGATGGATTTTTGTGTCGTCTTTGTTGCAGACAATGTCAAAACAGATCGGGCCATGGCAATGGGGAATGCAATTTATATTTCTTGGAATTCTTACCCCAACATGACCTGTGGCTACATAGTAAAATGGTGTCATTCATCTGGGTCTGAACCCTGTAGTGTGGACTGGCAGAAATTTCCTTCAAATACAACAGATGCAGTGATAAAGTCTGGTAAGTCAAAAATAATTTTTTGTGACTCTCTCTGGTTGAGAGCCTGAACAGCGAGTGGAATGAGAGCGGCATCAATGCTCTAGGTTGAATATTGTTGCATTGCTGTTGCTTATGTATATAAATGAACCCCTTCTTGGTACTGTGTTTATATTAATTTCTTACACAGCCTTGCCAAATCCAAGTATCAGCCTTGACTTAACTGTTATCATCCTGTGTTTATTCACTGTTTTGAAATTACCTCTTCTAGCTACACCCAACAGCTTCCTAACTCAGCCTAATGCATAAGGGTTAATCTAGGGTTTGGGGTTTCATTGGATTCTAAACATAAACAGTGCTGCTCAGGATGGGGGAAGACTAGTCTGTTGTTTTTACATGAGGCAGATTTTTTTAAGTGTGACCTCCATGTGTTGGCTGGCTGTCAGCAATTGAAATTTCCTGGAACAGGGCACATTCCAGGTCTCTGGATGCTGGTGGGCAGATCAGGGAAATGAAACTCAGCTGTGGTGGGACTAGTAGGAGCAGAACAGGAAAGAGAGGACCCAAGAAAGATGTAGGATTTTTCTCTGCCATCTAAAAGGGTGTATATTTGCTTTTTAGAAGTGTTTAGTATGTAAAGTCTCCATTAGAGAAAACAACTTGGAGCCATTTACATAGGAAAGCTGAGGAGAAGTGGGACATGAGAGGGAGGGCAACATGTTTTTTGTGTCTGTAGTTACAACACTTTGTCCATGTTGATTTTGTTTCTGCTGGCTAGAGCTTTTTTTTTCTACGCAGACAATACTATGTCTGTCCAACAATTCACTGCTCTAGTCTGGAGCTCTTCCCCGGCATGCTTCTTGCACCACATTGTGGCAGTTACCAGGCTGCTAGGGCTGGGCTCACACTGGCAAATCCCAGAATGGCGGGGGCTGGAACAAACCTCTGGGGATCACCTAGTCCAACCCCCCTGTCAAAGCAAGGTCACTTAGAGCAGGCTGTACAGGAACTCGTCCAGGCAGGTTTTGAATATCTCCAGAGAAGAAGACTCCCACAACCCCTCTGGGCAACCTGTTCCAGTGCTCCATCACCGTCAAAGTAAGTAAGTTCTTCCTCATCTTCACATGGAACTTCCTATGCTTCAGTTTGTGCTCGTTGCCCCTTGTCCTGTCGCTGGGCACCACTGAAAAGAGTCTGGCCCCATCCTCTTGACATCCACCCTGAAGATATTTATAAGCATTTGTAAGATCCCCTCTCAGCCTTCTCTTTGTCAGGCTAAACAAGCCCAGCTCCCTCAGCCTTTCCTCGTAGGAGAGATGCTCCAGTCCCCTCATCATCTCTGTAGTCCTCCACTGGACTCTCACCAGTAGTTCCTCATCTTTCTTGAACCGGGGAGCCCAACACTGGACACAGTACTCCAGATGGGGCCTCACTAGGGCAGAGTAGAGGAGGAGGAGAACCTCCCTTGACCTGCAGGTCACGCTCTTCTTGATGTACCCCAGGATACCACTGGCTTTCTTGGCAACCAGGGCACACTGCTGGATCATGGTCAACTCGTCGTCCACCAGCACTCCAACCTCCCTCTCCACAGAGCTGCTTTCGAGCAGGTCCGCCCCAATCCTGTACTGATGCATGGGGTTGTTCCTCCCCAGGTGCAGGACCCTGCACTTGCCCTTGTTGAACCTCATCAGGTTCCTCTCTGCCCAACTTTCCAGCCTGTCCAGGTCTCACTGAATGGCAGCACAGCCTGCTAATGTATCCACC
>Ga0065711_1028352_pt1 | contig 41739 bp, 18 predicted proteins | sample Hoacrofraction12_FD_59098 | JGI IMG/M metagenome (GOLD analysis project Ga0065711, IMG submission 59098) | Hoatzin crop microbial communities from Cojedes, Venezuela - Epithelial fraction 12 v2 (version 2) | ecosystem: Host-associated > Birds > Digestive system > Esophagus > Crop | place...
GGCGGGACTGCAGCCCTTCGCCTAGCATCCCTCTGGCTGGAGCTGGATTTTAAAACAATAAAACCCACCGCTCGCTATCTCGGTTTCCCCCCGCGTCCCCCCCGCCACGCCGCAGCCCGCAGCCGCCCGTGGAAATCGCACGCCCCACGTCTGCGCGGAGGCAGGCAGACCGCCCGGCTCACGCCCGTGATGACTTTCGAGCTGACAAGCTCCTCTCCTCGACCCCCCCAGACCCCCCCATACCCACCCCTCTGCTCACTGGCAGAACTGCCGCCTCTCACACCAGACTATATTTGCAATATGTGCTAATTTACCAGCTATATGCCCTTGGATTTTAAAATGAACTCATCAGTCAATGTATCTGGTACCGATGCTCCCTCTCTCCCTCACACACACCCTCCACTGCAGACATGTTACTCATTCTCCAAGCATTTCCTCTCCGAATGTCCGTCAGATGCATATACACTTCATTGATCAAACCAAATCCCTCGATAACAATAAATAATAATACAGACAGTTAACATCAGCGGGGAGTGGAGGGGGGGGTGGGGGGGAGAAGACAAAGATGACGACTAAATCTGCATTGTGCTTTATGAGGCTGATCCCTGCCGTTTCCAGAGATGCGCTCCATAGTACAGAGCACAGGTATGGCCCCGGAGACAGAGCCCACTCACCTGAGACCCCATGCGTGCCCGAGCGATGGGGCTGGGACGTGGGGCTCCTAGTGCCTAACACCTGGCTCGACACAGGCTTCAAAAGGTGCTTGTGGGAACAGAAGGTGCTACTCGCTGTAAAGGAGAGGAAGCATCTAACACAAAATACAGAAATTAAGAAAGCAGGCAGTTTCTTTGTTACACTGTGCACTGCACAGGTGCTTAGGACTTAAAGGTGTCTGGGTATCCAGAGATCCCGGCATGCACATAGTGAGATTTTCAGAAGCACCTTCTCAGCTCCCACTGATAACTGCTTCCTTTGTATTGCAGACAGAGAGCACCTATGCAAGAAAGCAGGTTAGGAAGACAGTCTGTTAGACACACCCCTCTGTTACATGTGCTGGGTATTGCAAGGGCTTTGGCTTTCAGGTTTCTGTGGCTTTATTTCCAAGTTTTCTGGGGCTGAAACGGGGGAGGCAGGAGAAGCTGCCTCTTGGGATTTTGGCTAGTTAGACATCTTGTGTGGGTCTGGCAAAGAGAAAGTGGCTGCAGTGTAAGTGTTCGGGAAGTTGGGGAGGGTGGGGCTATCTAGAAATCTTTGACTCACTGGGGTAACTCCCTGAACACAGGAATTAAATTATTACTCAAAGCAAGCTATGTTTTATGAGCAGCAGCCTTAGAATGAAATTCTGCATGCATGCAGACTTTGCAACAACTAAAATAAACATATAGAAATAGATATACAATACATAATTAAATTATTGGGTGCAATGCAGAAGTCCCTGGGTGACAGAAGAGATGGGATTATGCAGTGAAGTCAGTCCAGGAATCCACGGATACAAATTTTCTTATTTATACCCACATAATCCTGATTGACATCAGCCCAGATAGGGGAAGAATCAAACCCTGTGTACTGAAGGATCTAATCTTTGGGAAAAGTAGACTGGATTAGAGAGACTGTTAACTGCCAACCATCCTTTCACTCCCCTTACAGATTCCCTCAACATCACAGCAGTGTACAAGATGTTGCCATCACACAGAACAATTTACATCCATTGTCTTTTTCGCGCTCTGTTATCTTCCCTCCAAAAAATGTTTGATTTTTTTTTTAAGTTTTGCTGCAAACACATAATTTCTTTATACAATTTAACCAAGTCTTTGGAGGATACTTATTTCAAGCAGTTAACACCTGACCCCAATTTTTGTGGGTAATTAGTGAGCTAGATAACCACACAAAGTGGGTAATTATTTAGTACCCAAGGGTACTGTACAAGAGGGTAGAGGCTGACAATGTTAACAAAAGCACATCTCTAATTATTGTATCTATACTGGTGATGTTTTAAGAATAGTTACCCCATCTAATGATCCATAATAAATCAGTAAACTATTTTGCTTCCCTTAGCATATATGCGTGGTCTAACCAAGGATGGTATGTCAGGGCAAAGCAAACGGAAGACCCAACTTTGGAACATGCACAGGCCCCAAGAGAAGCAAGAGGCCTAAGAGAAGGAGAAGGTAGTATGATGGGAAGTGTCTGCTCCAGAACAGAGCAGCAGAGCCATCCCTAACAGCTAACAGGTTGGCTGAGATGACTTGAAAAGCCATGTAGAAAGACGCTTGCAGAGCATGCCTCAGGGTCTACTTCTTGCTTAGGTAATGTGGCTGGGCTGATGGATCTTTGTATGCAACAATAACCCTAATCATGTTTTAACCGAGTTCGGTCTTGTTTATTGAAAATCGCTCTGAAAGCCGTACAAATGAGGTGTTCTGTGTTTGCAGAAGGTCAGGGCTGAAACGCAAGAGAGTAGCACTGGGGGGGGGGTGGTGGAAGTCATATTTGATGAATTTCAATTATCTGCCATCTCTAATCTTAATGTTGCAAAAAACCACATTTCTCCCATGGAAAATATTGAATCCTCAGTAGATTTTTTTTCACAAATTTAAGAAGAAGGAAGAGATGGAAACTATTTTGAAATAAAAACAAAATAAGAAAGATTAAACTACCAAAAAAAAGGTTTTGATCATTAGAAACACGTGAAAATAAGTGTTACGCTGGAAACAGATCCATAATCTTAAACACAGCGGTCACTACCCATGGACCACTATTTGCAGCATTACACACACACTTACGGACGTCTTCAAACCAAGACATTACGCTCAGAGGAAAAGCACTTCCCTTTTTTAATTGCTTTTATGAATCATCACTAATATCCAGACACTTCATTTACTAGAGCCCAGTAACCTTGTTTTTCAGAGGCTCAAATTCCAAAACCTAAGGGCTTCCAGGCTGGCACAAAAAAACAGAGGCGTCCTTCTCTTTTGACCACAGCCATGCACATAACTTAGCTTGCGGCGTTGGGATCATTGAAGCCAGGCACTACAGCAGAAAATACAAATGGCAACATCACCTGTCACTGTGACCACCAGGAATTTGAAACTGAAATAGAGAAAGATGGAGGGGTTTCCACAACTCCTCATATTTATCTTTTATTCTGTTTGGGGTTTTTTTGAACGAAATAAGCGCAACTGAAAGAGGCCTGAAAATTGTTACAATATTTAAAAAGAGGCCAACTGCCTGCAGTCCATGCATTAGCATGCCTGTTCGTATTACCAATGTGAACAGGTTAAGAAAGAAAAAAACACCTCAAATACCAGAACTGGGGACAAGTTCAGAGCAGCTGTGAGGTAGACATCCCCTCTGAAAAGCACCAGAAGACTGAAGCTTCTTTCATGTGCTATGTGCCATTTATCAACCCCACAATATAGTTTGGCTGCTACCATGCTGAGGTGGGTATAGATAAATCGGTATCCCCTTCACTAATCCTCTTAGGGACCCGGTTCGCATGAAAAGTTCTTGCAGAAATGGAGTGAGAGGAAGTTTGCAGAGAGAAGCTGGAAAACAGAAAGAAAGAATTAATTTAATCCTGGACACAGTTCAAAGGAAGAAGAGACCTTGGTAGGTGCACAGTTATAGCAGAAAATAGAGTAAAGACAAACTATTGCTATTTATTCTGAGACCATTTGGAATTAGTGATTCAAAGGAGAAGAAACGTAGGAGAAGGGATGCTCAGCCACAGAGGGTGCTTTAGGGACTAAAACATTAACTATAAAACCTTAAGGCTTTTTTGAGACAAGTCAATAGCTTCACTTTAGACAAACAATACAGAGATCATTTAGGAAATACCTTTAAAATAACAGTTCTATCTCAGCTATACAGCAGTATATATGGTAAGATATGGGAATAGTTTACGAGTCAATAAAATGTCTTCAGTGGTGAAAAGGAAAGGTACAAATTCATACTGTGGGGCACATCAGTGGAAAGCAAAGTTGGCCAAAGGTGTCATGATTTGGGCATTACCAGAACAGCGCTCTATCAAGTGAGGAGTTCGACGATCAAAAGCTGCTAATTTGAACCTCACTGTTTTACATGCCATTGTCCAATTCCACATCAAGTCAGTGATAAAATCACTTCACCTTTCCCACCTTGCTTCCCCATATATAGAGCCATCACGACAATGCTTACCATGTCCTTGGAGTGTTTTGAAGTCCTCAGAAGAAAGCTGCTATGTCCAGATTACTTTTGTTATCCACATTTGATACCCTGTTAGTCAACAGAGAGGATGGAGTGTGGTTGAAGATCATATAAATTCCCTTTCATCACCAATGATTCCTTTCAACCTGACTCACTCACCAACTTTCATCTCCAAACCCAACAAGGCGTATGTTGGCAAATTACCTCACCCAAGCACTATCCTAACAACAACACAGCTTAAAAAGGGGTGGTTGTATTTTCTCTCCACCCCCAATTCTGCTAACAGGTTTCTCCAAGATCTTTTAGCTCCAGCTACTTCCATCTCTGGATAACAGAGAACAACTGAAATAATAAGGTGAGAAAGCCATAAAATAATTCTATCCCAAGGTGAGTAAAGCAAGCAAAAGGCAAAATGAGGCATTGGTGTTCACCTCCTGGTGAACAGGGCCTGGTGAAAGGCCCTGGAATTCTGCACCATTCGGTGCCCTTATTGAAAATCAAACCTGGGGAAAGGGGAAGAGTTCAACAAAAGGTCAGTGGATGTAACAGAGGGATTTGAAAAGAAAGGTTACAGAGTTGAATTCATTCGATATCAAAGAAAGAGTATGAGAAGTGGGAACTCAGTACCTCGAGTTATGTGTGTTTTGTCTATGGGGAGTTAACAATCTACCCTTATCCGTGAGTTCTCCTACACATACTGGATTTAGCCGAACTCTGAAACTCAAGGTGAAGCTCAAATTTATGTGGATGGAGTCACGCAAAAAAGTATTACATCTACTCTTCATGATTTGCCATTTCCATATCACATCAAGCACCTGAAAACCCTTGTATTTCACATGGTTTCACATTTTCCACCAAAAGTTTCAAGTAAGACTCAATTTCACTTAAAACATGATGAAAGCTCTAAGAACCTCACTAAAATTTCAGATAAATCTAATCTGTTTTGAGCTGGTGACATAATTTCTTAAGATCTGAGGCTTCATACTGAAAGTCCGTCAAATTGTGAAGTATTTAATTCACTAAGCAATGAAGCTATATTAATACGTTAACCTACCAGGTTGCTACAAAAACTTTCTGTCCAGTCAACTTTTGATGCTTTTTTAAAATTTTACTTGAAATTTCAATAGAATCATTGCATGAAAAAGATGGTGTCCCTCAATCAACTCTCTGGTTTTTTTTTCTGCAAAAGCCAGTAAAAATAATATATGTTGAGGCTGTTCAATTAGAATATAAACTGCTGACTCTAGATTCAACTTCAGAAACACGCATAAAGTTTAGGGACATTTTGGAAACCTGACCTGGCAGGAAAAGTAGAAAATTAAATTCAAATTATAAAGCCATGAGACTAAGAGCAGAGCTAGAATGGACTATATTTCAATAGACAAGAAGTGCTAGGGTTGCTCTGTAAAAGACAGATTGCAATTCAGTGATTGGAGGGCAGAGCCTGCTGCCTCCAGTCCACAGATTTATTCCCATCCCCTCCATGAATTCTCTGTGGACCCTCAGTCCTGAAGTCTATTTCCAATTCTCCCCTACATAAAAACACCACAAATAGGTAACATAACTATTGCACATAAGAAAGGAGTTGTGATTCTGAGCCTTACTTAGTGTTTGTAAAGAGCCCTGAGAGATTAGGGGGACCTGAAGAAGCCCAAAGCACAACCATCCTTAAATACCCCCCAGACCTCCTGTCAGACTCTTAGCTCTTATCAGCAGCGCTGACTTTCTTTTTAAAGAGAGGGTGGAATAATTGAAAAGATAAAACAAAAATAGAAATGTTTTTCAGGTTTTCTAGTACTCCAGCTACAACCTGCAGTTGACACAATTGGAAAAAAAAAATTAAACAACATATGAGGGCATCAAGAAAAAAATGCTTGTCTCAGCCATGGCTTAAGAATTAAACCAAAAGATAGGACACCAAAATATTCTCTACAGGTGGTTGGCGGGCGCAAGCCACCAATGCCTGCACAGCGACAGGGCAGAAGCTGGCACAGACGCAACCGGAGGAATCCCAAATCAGAGGTGATAGCAGTGGCAAGAATTCAAAAGAGCTGTTCCTATTCCCAGTCCTGCCGCTCGACGTGCTAAGTGGCTTGGGCAAGTCTCGCCATCTCTTTGTGTTTCCTCTTCTGCCTGCCTTATCTATTAAGACTGCAGGCTCCTGGGGACAGAGAGTCTCTTCTCACAGGGCATCTCTAGGATGCCAAGCCATTTAGGTATTGCTGTCAAAGAAATAACAGGCTTGGGCACTTTAACGCAGGGGAAGTCTGAACGCAAGTCTGGTCACCCTTACCTCTTGTGAAACCAGACACAGAGGTCTTAACATACAGTAACTTGTTTTCACTTGCTTCACTGGTGTTACGAGTGTATTAAAAATTAGAAAGCCAGGTATCAAGAGGCATATGACAGACAGCACGAATGTCAGAATGCGAAAAAGACACGGCAACCTCTGAGGACTTACGTTTGGCCCATCAGACACCGCTCAGCCTCTGCATGCCAGAAATAGCAGCGGGATGCAAGTGCAGCAGCCAGTCTCCCCACTCCTGGTGCCAGTCCATGCTTCTGCATCACTTAACGTTGCAGTGCAGACTCTAGTACACCCTAAACTTCAGTTTAGTTGCTTTTATAGTGCAAAAAGACAGTGTAACATTTTTATGAGTTACAAAATGAAGAAAACAAACAGAACAACCTGAACATCAGGTTACTTAATATGATAACAAATGACATTCTTTAATTAGGATTTTTAAAGAGCAATAATAATTTTTTCAAGTCGATTTCTTTTGTATAAAGGTAGTATTAGATCATAAATATTGTCAATTTTAACTCTGGACAGCTAATGAATATGTACGTCAGCAAGGAGGTAGTCCATATGAAACATTTCTTCCTAGATACATACAGTATGCTCACTTGCAATTCCAATATGACATGCAACATGACCATCTCTGAACGATTCACATATGATCAGTCCTCTGCCTTTACAATACTCTTTATGAGGAACAAGGACCTCTATTTTATAGACAGTGAATAAAAACAACAGTGAAAAAAAAAATGACTCATCGAAGATTCCATAGGGAGTCTGTAGCACACCTTCAGGGTCTGCACCAAAGGCTTAATAAAAAAAATAAATTGTTCCACTATAATGGTAGAGGCTGCGCACAGTCTTCGCCCCATTAATAATACAACAAGACAGGCCCCATGAGCTGAATATGAACAAGAGTCCCTCACAGTGGAGACAATTTTAAAATTACAAAGCTAATTCACCTGGTGTCTCAGAGAAATCTGAACTCCTGTTTCCCAGGAACAACCCCTGCCAGTCACGACAATAAACACCTATTCCCTGGGTGCCTTTGACAAGAGAGAACCACAATTCTGACCCTGGTGCACAGAGAAACCCCTCCCAAACCAGCCTATACCTGTGACGATTCAGTAACAGCTCTTAATTATTACCATTTGACCCACACAGGTGGCCTGATGCTTCATGCTAGAACAGGCTGTCCACATGGAACCAACTGCAGCAGCAGGTCCCGACACATTATTTGATCACTTTCCTGCTTAACTGCCATTTTTAATTGCTTGCATGGTAACAACAAAAAGTCAATTGAGCAATGGAAATCCATTCTTTGAACAACTTCTGCCTCTTTTCTTAGACACAAACTATTGCTCTATAAGCCATTCCTGCTTAACATGAGGCCCTCATGGGAAAGCCACTGCCTGTCTACTGATTTCATTTCCTATGTCTTCACTTCTTCAACTGACAATTCAAGTCCCTAAAAAGTAAGGGCAAAAGATTCCTTATTTTATCGTTACAAGATGACAGTGTTTTTTCCCTTGTTATTTTCTTTCAGGAAGATATATTAGCACTGCATTTGCTCCTCCATGCGGTGGGATTTCTTAAATAAAAACGTATGTTATATACGTATGGACTTGGAACCAGAGCTGCATTAGCCTATGAACTATCCACATTTGCTTCAAACTTGGCCAGCCACTTAGAAAACCTGCCAAGACCTTTCTGGCAGCCTTTTCCCAACAGTTCCAGGAAAACATGGAATATTCAAAGAATTTTAGGGCCTCACGGCTTCGTTTGTCACCACTCTCCTTGCCCATTTAAAATGAAATCACAGGCAAATTGCTCTAATGCCCTATTAAAGATTTAAAAATGGCCTTCTCCACAGCAGGGTATCTGAGGACATATCTGCGTTAATATATAATGCAAAGCCTGCGTTAATACGTGATGCACTGTGGTGTGAGGCAGACCAAGGGCTTCGCAATGAATAAAGGAGCTGCTTCACAAACTTTGAACTTCCCAAGTGAATTCTGCCCTGTTTGGAGCTTTTAAAGATCCCTCAGATACCCAGGCAAAGGAGAGATTCATTTTGTCCTCGTTGTTACTCCAGCAGATTATCGTTGAGGTTCCAGGCCCATGTCATACAAGCGGCAAACAAAAATGCAAACGGTTACATCCGAATTCACCGCTTCTGTGGGTCTCGAGGCAGTGCTTGAGCAATGCTGTTAAAGACATGTTTGAGTCCCACCGCCTACAGCTGGTCTGTAAGCTAACTTACAGACTTCAAGATGCCCAAATGACATGATTCTGTAACCGGCATGCAGAGTAGGATTCACAGAAAAGGCAACTGGAAGCATTTTCTTCGCAACCTAAACTACGATGTAACTCCTTTTAAAGCCAGGGCAGGAGAAAGAGAAAAATCCTGCTGTCATTTGCATGAACGAAGTTATTATTAACCAAGAGCAAAAACTGGCCCATCACACACTTGCACAGCTTCCCCCAGCTTTAAAATGCAAGAAAAGCATGCTTTAAATAATTTGAAGAGGCCTTTTTATTACACAGAAAAAGCCTCCCTGCAATTTCAGATGTCAAGTAGTCTTTCTTAATTCCTAGCACTAATTCATGGATTAAACATTTAACCCTCGACTTCAATACAGATTGAGAGTTCCTCGTTACTGAGAGCGGACAGAACAGCCTACCGGAGCCGCACATCCCTGCTCTCACAGCTCCATGGGACCATTTCCAGGTGTCCCTCACAACCTCTTGACTCAGTTTTGATGCAGGGCTGACTTGCTGCACACAGACTGTCTGCTGGGCTTTCACCTTGCGTCCTACCAGTCTACAAAATTATTACACGCTTCTCTTTGCTCCAGATAACCTTTTCTGCCTCTTCAACTCCTTAGTCACTGTTGGTTTGCAATTTGCTACTTCACAGTCACATGACAAACATATACACAAATATATATATATAAAATGTTAGACAGCACGGAGACAGAATGTCTTATGAGCTCCCCACCTCTTTTAAAATAGACAGCAGTGCGCTGGTGTGCATACCTCCTGAGAGGCTGTATGCACCATCTAAGGAGATTATGGATATGTATTTCGCAATTAAAAATTGCCCTCTGTTGGAATGCAAACAAAACAGAGCATCATAGAACCCCTCGCACTAGCAATCCCACCAGCAGAGTATGGATATCCTCCTCTGCTGCTGAAGAAGGAAGAGACTACCGTCCCTTAACTGCAATGCAATGGCCTGAACTGTCACTTTATGAAATGCACCAACCAACACAGGGGCCTTGTGGATTTATTACAGCACCATGGGTTACAGATCGCGAAGCAGTGACTTCTATCCTAGAACCCTACAAACAGGCATGATTCAGCAGTCTAACTACATCATTCCTAACATAGTGAGTAGTGGACACTGATTTTACTTTTTCCACTAAGACCTATAGTGCTTAACTTCTTATTCAATAACTGTTCTCACATATAAATGAAGGGAAACGTGACTGAAATATCTTAGGGCTCTTACTAAATAAGTTCTCCTTCCACATTTCAAAAGCTACTGGAAGGGCAATTTCCAAAATCAGCTCAAACCACAAGATCTGTAGCAGAGAGCAATCATGTCTTGCCGCCTTCCCTTCCCTTCCCATTTCCTTCCTGTTTTTCCTTCACTTCCTCATTCTTTTATTAAAATTCTGTCCTTCAAATCTAACAACCTCATTTATACAAGGAAATGGAAAGCCAAGGGGAAGCTGTGGCATCTGACAGACTGCAAAAGCCACTATTGCAAACCGCTTTCTGATGCCACAACTGCTATTCCCTGGCAGAAGAGATGGGAGGCCATTTCAAACAAGAAAAATAAACTTTAAAATAAACCCACATCGGTGGCATTAATTCAGGAATGAGTTTGACCTGCTGTTCACAACAATTCCGTAAATCTCACTTAAGCTAAGGAATACAAAGGGTCTGCCTACACTCGTCAGGCCACTGACTGTAGTGATCTCAAATCTAGCCCCAAACTGAGCTGCTGCAGCCACAGATCTCCAGCCAGCACCATTTGGAAGCGCCAGCTCAGGCCCCAGGGCAGCAGGGCTGCTGCTACTGCACCACCACACCTGAGCTCACCGCATCCCACAGCGGTCACTGCGAGCTTGAGCATATCTGTATGACATGCTCTTGCATGGTGAAGACCAGCTCTAACCTCATACTGAACGGTGCGTGTGAAAGCAGCACCAGGTGTAACCCTCCTCACTGTTTCTGAAGCTTTTATTACTTCTGGTAATACCAGGGTTCCAAGAAACATATTTAACGAAGAAGGAGAATGTCACAATATACGTTTAGATGCAGACCTGCAACCCACCTGACCTGGCTTTTGCACACAGACCTTCCAATGATATGCTACCTGGCCTTGGATAAGTCATTTGCCTTCCTCTGCTTTCATTTCTGGACAGTGGTCATGCAATCCTTCCCACGGTAACTGTAAGGAACTGGAGGCGGACCATGCTGTTGAATAATTATTACTAATACTGCTATATTCCATGCAGTTATTCAATATGAAAGCCCAAGTGAAGGCCAAACTTCTATCAGCCCTTCACTTTTATTTGTCAGCGGCAAACTATATGCTTAACCCTTTGCAGGAGACAGCTACAGACTGGGTCAGAATCCAGACCTCTCTAACATGCCTTCTCCAACAGTGACAAGTATTAGCGGCTTTGGACAACCACGGGCTGTTCTTCCCACTGGCTCTCCCCTGTTCTTGAACTGCTGTACTTCATCCTAAACCTTGAAACATGAAGTCTAAACTCAGTTCTAAAGTTATTATAATGAAATACCAGAATTCTATGTATGGTTATTAAAAGCATAAGTATCTAATCTTTCTAGACTTGCAAACTTCCCATTAACTTCTAAAAGAAATTAGTTCATTTCTTAATTAAATACTGGTAGAAAAGAATTGCTTTTTAAAACATTTTCAATTTGTCACCATTTAATTTCACTGCACATCTCCTTGTATTCACTTTGTGAAACTACGAGAATTTCTCAGTCTACCTCCTTATTCTTTCTTTTCTTTTCATTGTAATGTCAATTTGTTTTTCCCTTCTAATGGGAATGGTTCCAGTACATCAATATCAGACACCTCCCTCCTTGGGACCATTTTTGCTGGCACCTTTTTGAGCCACTCTACCTCTCCTCAGATTTGGTAGTACAGGTCCTAAGCTGCAAGCCTTACTGACTTTGGTCCCAAAAATACAGACAGTGCTCATAGGAATTTCACATCCGTATTGTGCAGGGGTTTATCCACTCCACATCTGTAATAGAATCAAGTTCCATTTGTAAAAGCTCCACTCGCGGCTTGAGATCTGTATCTGTGCTGGATCTAGGAACAACAGGCAACAAGGTCTAGTTGCGTATCAAGCATTCAGTGAGGAGTAAACAAAAGAAAAACAAAAAATCTGTCTTTACTGCCCATTTCCCTGGCTGGTTATGGCTTTTTTGGACATTGACAGTTGCACGTATAAAAAATGGCCCATTCACAAAAATACTCTTACACTACAATTGTTAGACATGACATTTACACGTCACTGTTAATTATGAATGACTTGATCCTGACATTTTGTTACTACATTATGAAAGCCATAATGGAACCCTGTGAGCTGTGTGTCACACCTGTAACAAAGACAAGCCTAGAGAAATCACAATCTTGTCATCAGACCTTGGCAAAGGGTGGAAGGGAAAATGGCAGCAGGGTGACTCACACTTGAAGCGGACTTATCCTCAACAACCCGAGATGGGCAAGGGAGAACCCTGCACCACAACATCTGCTCCTCTGTGGCACGATGCCGTGGTTTGGCTACCTGAACGTGGGAACCTACAAGAACGTAGATGGAAAACAGAAATCAAGGAGTCTATCTTGGTTATACCTCCACTGCTGTTAAACAGTACTCTTAGAAGCGGTCTTGAGCGTGGTGGGTTTTTTCCTAAAAAAAGAAAAAGTAGTTGTAGGTGAGAGGGGGCAGGCAGAAGTCAGGGAGCAGCTGCAGCAGGGATCCTGCAGCTCCCGGTAAGGCCCCTGCCTGTGGGCTGGAATCTCCTTCCCCATAGGTAAGTGGCTTCAGCCTTAGCAGCAGCCCCTCCGGCTTTTAGGAAAATAATTGCTTGGAATATTTCTAGCCAGTGGTACATCATTTACAGTACACCTCAGACAATCTTGGATCATCTAACTGGAGTGGAAGCTGTTTTCTACGAATTTGAGAAGGAAGCGGTGAGAGGTGGTGGTAAGGAGAAGCCGCTGCGTATTACACGGAATGCAGAATTTCAATTTCTTTCCATATCTGCCCCAGAAACCTGATTCTTGAACTTCTTTAACCAAGAAAACAGGGCCATGACATTGCACAAAGAAGCTAATTTCACCCTATTGCATGTAAAAAATTATTTGCTCAGGGAGAATAAATTTCATATTTTGAATATATAAATCTAAATATATGCAACTGGGACTGCCTGGAGCATCCGTGGAGTCAGGGCAACTAGAAATTTTGTCTTGTTTAAAAAAGAAAGAAAAAGGTTGGAGGGCTTTCCCAGATAAAATATTTCGGATCTTCCTCTGCTATGGGAAATTTCCAAATGTCAGATTTCCTTTCTGTTCCAGTTTAGACTGGATGCTTTTATTGCAACGTTAAATCCTGGTAGCCCAGCTCCACACATACAAGAGTTTGCCTTTGACTGAAGTCTGAATGGACATAGAACTTATCTCAAAACCTCATGCTGGAAATGTTGGACTCCACCTGGTTTCCTATCTAAGCCACCAAGCTATGAAAAGGGGAAAGTAAGAATGAGAAGGAAAAAGTCAGACAAAGAGAGATGTGTGTTCAGATCTCTGCTCTGGCCCCAGACTCCTCATTTCAAGTGGAAGAGTTCCAAATACTGAGCCAGTCTATATCAGCTCATTCTTTTATTTTCCAGTTGCACTGTGCATTATAATTGATATTTACATCTAATTGAAAGGACGTGTTTCCCTTATAGGTTATACCTTTTTACTCTAACACACACAAAAAGAATTTCCCTCTTCAGTAATTTACAATTTCAAAAGGAGAGAGTAGCAGCATTACTGAGGTCTGGGCTTTGAATCCGCGTAATGAAATTGTCTTATTTTTAACTGTCTGAGCAGCTTTCAAGCAGAAGTGTGTTAGAATTCATATTAATTTGTGCGGTACCCTATCATCATCATAATTTAGCTCACAAGGTTGCTGTGCTTGGAATTCGAGTTATGACATGAATTCTATACATTTTATACAGATTTATAAATGGCATCAATAGAACACTTAGGGCCTTATTCATTAAACAATGAGTCATTCTGGCATTCCATTCTATTTCATCCCAGTTCTTACAAAACTTTTATGTATAAATTTGACTGTACTTAATGCATCTGATTTAGCAGCAGAAGTGTTGCAGCACAGTTTCAGCTGGGTGTGGAAATAGATGAAATGCATTGTCTAAAAAAGCAAAGGAAAACAAAATCCCTCTGACGGTGGAAGTCTCTGAGTTTCAGCTTCCTTTCCAAAGGAACAGCATTCAGGTCCCAGGAAGCAGTCCTTGCCTCTGCTTTCTCACTGTTTCTCACAGGTTGGCCCTCTCTGAAGAGAGCTGTGAGGCAGCACAACAGAACGATCAGAAGATGCTTACGGGGTCACAAGCAATCAAGCACCAATTTTGTGGATAAGCAGAGCTCCTCCTTCCTCAGGACTGTTAGGCTGCCATCTTTCACAAGTATCACAGCCATGTGAAAACACAGAAGCAAAAGAAAACTTGCAATGGTGCACTATTGCAAGTATTTTCTTGTTGCTTAGTAAACCAGAAAAAACAGTATTTCTGAATACAACACTTTCGTAGCTATTCTTGACAGAGAATTTCAGTGGTATACTACAAGAGGCTTAAAGGCTTCCCTTAGTATCCAGTATACGACTGTGGCACCAGCAAACTCCTGATGGTGCAGGACCACAACATGAATTTTTCAAAATAACTTCCCTAATGACCTACAGTTTCCAGATGGACTGGTTACTTTTGTGTGTGTGTGTGTGTGTTTGTTTTAAATGAGAATTGGGTTGAAAATAAAAAGATCAGGCCAAAATAAGACCTGTCACCTATCTTTCAGGAATGCATCTATATTAGAAATAGTGGCTAGCAGCATGCCTACGCAGCAATTTACCATTGTCTGGTAAATTCTAGCTTAATCTAGGCAGAGCATATAAAAATAGCAGTGAAGTCATGAGGGTATGGGTTTTAGCATGCTCTAGCAACTAGAGTACAAAGTCTTCAGGGACACGCTGGTTACTGGGAATCTGTTTGAACTGCTCTCATTGTTTCATTCAATCCAGTTAATCCAGGTAAACTGGCTTATGCTACACACTGCTCTCCATTTCAGTCTGGACACTTCAGCACACATGACTATTTTACCTTCTTTTTGTCAGTTCAAGCTTCTTCCTAACTGCTGGATATACGGCTGTGATTTCTGTAAAGTTTGCTGGAGCAGAATAGTCTTGGAAGTCACTGCTCCTCTACCAAATCTGAGTTAGATTAGAAAATCATCTCAGAAATCGTTGGGAAGAAAGAAGGCACAGATACACAAATGTACATAAGGCAAATGAGCACACTAGCTGTGTTTTCATTGGAAAACATTCCAAGACTTCGTAACTCCTCAGATGCTTGCTGTTTTCTTCATTACGTATATAAGCATCAGTGCCTATTTTAAGTCTTTATCCTTAACAAGTCACAATAAACTTGGAATCCATTTCACTACATATTCTTGTACAACAGGACACTACCTACCAAGCAATCACCATGCCAAGAAAAGCACAATACTATCTGCACCCACTGTCCATAAGGGAGAACAGGGATGTGTGCCTAAGTGAAGTGCGCCACCTCATTTTCATTAATTCTCTCACCACGATATTTCTAGTACTTCACTTTATGTTACAGACTTTAAGGGACAAAAACAAGATCAAAGTTTACAGTTCATTTTTGTAGGACAAACAATTTTCTGGGAGGTGGATTGTTCCTTTTTCATTTTACATTCCAGTGGAAATGTTCTCTAAAAACCAGTTACTATCTCTCCAGCTATTCACAGGCTTAACTGAAAAAAAACTGGGAATGGAAGAGTAATGGAAAACAAGGAAATCAGGATGCTGTTGTCTGTTCATTGCCCAAGCTGAGAGAAACAAAACCGGCAATTAAAGGAATTGTTCAGGTCGAGCCACCTTCCTTTTGCTTCCTCCTCTTTTAATCTACAGCTTTTGCGTTGTTCCCTTACTCAATGCAAAAGGTCCATAATTGTAACACTGCCATATTCTCCTGGAAATCTATTTAAATGGCATATGATAGAAGCCATATGATAGAAGCTTAATTACATAGAGGGCATATGGAAGGCATATGACATAAGGACATATGGAAGGCATACGATAGAAGGGCATCCGAGGACATATGATGGAAGTCTAATTAATTGACAATACATTCCTCTCATCAGGGGGAGAGCTGGAATGCTATTTTGTTCAGAAGAAAAATATGCACATTGAATTATGTTTATTGACCAGTCTCCTTTTCAGTTATTAGTTGTTCTTTGGAGCAAGATAGATCATTTGATTTACATATCATACGAATAACATACTTCACATAAAGTTCAGTTTGATAGCCACAAATGCGTGTGTTAGTATAAATAACCACTATCTTTGAACATTATGAAGTTCCCTTACACCTGTGCAAAGCAGATCTAAAATGCTAACACCAAAAAAAGAAAAGAGACCATTCTTATTTAGGAGTTCTTACCACCCATTCATAAAGCTATTCCTTGAGAAGTACCAAATGGGTAAAAAAACCCAGCCCTTATGGAACAGCTCTGCATTAGATGTGAGTCAACATAGCTTGTGGAATTCCAGCTGCAAATTTTCACTGCCATCTGCAAAAAGATTTGGGGGGGAATAAGGTACTGCCTAAAATGTGCCAAAAAGATTCCTCTTTTTTAACTACCTCCATGTGTTTAATGCATGTTCCTTCATGGAACCCAGAAGCAGCGTGGTGTTAGCCCCAATATTTGCCTTGTCCTAAGGAACTACAGAGTTATAAGCCATGGTAGTCATATCTATAACCTCTTTGAAAACAAGAGGAAATGAAATCCTACTAATCCACTCTTCGAACAGCTAATAATTGAGCACTGGGAAACACTCAAGAAACCAACAGCTTCTCTTCGCATTCAGTAAACACAAATTTGCAGATATTAAGGTCTTTAAGTGCCATTCTACCAGAAAAACATTTTTCTGGGTTATTTAGATACCTTGAACTATTGTTATCATTTTCACACTTTTAGATTAGACTAATGAAATCTGCCCTGTGCCTGCCCCTTATTTTTATTTGCTAACATAGAAAGTTTCCCACTAGCAAACCGTCTCTCTTTATTTCCGGGAACTCAAAAAACTCTTGTCAGGATTAGTCATATATTTAGTCAAAAGATGCATCATAGCTCATGTTCTGGACGCTGATGAAGCATTAGGGCCACCATCTCTATCCAGGCTGCCAGCAGACCTGAACCCTGAATGCTGCCAACATGAAGATCTTCACTCTTGTGTTTAAACTTTACTAGACAAACACCAGAGTTTCAGAGGGTTTTTCTGGGCCTCAAACAGTCAGGCAAATAAAACTGTAGATTGCAACAGCAGCTAGGCATATTAGATATATTCCCTACATTTTAGACACGTAAAATACATCAGAACCGTGGTCTTTTGCCCAGGACTGCAGGCTTATCATGTGTCCATTCCTTGCACAGCTCCTCTACAAAATTTGGGGTAGCTCCACAGCCCCCTAATCCAAACTGCTAAGAGGAAGAACCAAACCACCTCCCTTGGATGTGTCCGGAAGCAGCAGCCTTTGAAACACCTTATGGAACTGTACAAGCCGAGTGAAAAAAAAACCCTAAGAATCACCATTTTAGCTGATTGTAATCACTACTGGATATTCCCTAAGAACAGCTCTCCTGAGGACTGTGTAGATTTAGGTACTTTCAAAAAAACCCTTACAGGCTTTATATGGAAGCATCAGCACCAGCCTCCTACGCTTCCTGAGAGACAATGAGTGTGCCAGGTCTCATACTGCTACAGGGCACAGCCTTCTTTAACTCCTAGCGTAGAACTAACTGAACCACTCAAAGACTAACGGAAAGCGAAACCTGCTTACACATCTCAGTAACAGATAGAATACAGGATGATTTTCTTGTTACCTGTGGAGACTTCTGCTTGCCGACAGCGAAGGCAATAACACTGATATGTTGCCATGGTGCTTTTTAGGAATGTTACACATTGCGCTGCTCGAATGCTAATAAAGGAAGACAAGCATTACTAGTCCACTGAAATTGCTAAAAAATCAATAATATAGCACCAGTAGGTAAAAAATGCCAAGAAAATGAACATTTCTGAAGTTCTAGAGAGGCAGAATAAAAGGTTTTCCAGCTCATCTTACCTGCTCTTTCCTGTTCCATGTGTCCAGAGCAAACATTGCTGAGGAATTATGGTCGCTCATCACGCCGTTCTGTGCAAGACCCAAGGAAAGCTAGGAGGTTGTACAGTTATCTCCCTTGGTGTAATTCTAAACTATACAACCTACTACCTCAACCTGGATGCATGCAGTCAAAAATGCTGAAAGCTACCCACCACTTCATAGCCGACATAATGTCAAGGTTTCTAGTTAAAAAAAGTCCTCAAAATTCTCAGTGCACTAATTTAGAAGTAATAAATGCTTTGCTGGTAAAAAGACACCAAAACCAAATGCAGCTCCCCACACTGCATACGTTAGATAAGATACAGTAACCCATGGTTATTACTGCCAGATATAGACAAGATCACGGTCACTTCTCACACGAGAAGGAATTTTGTCCCTAGCCAAGAAAACACTTCCCCCCCTCCACAGCAGTTGCATCTGCACTACGGCATAGAACATACACATACATTTTTTAAAGCACTTAGAGAAGGCTTAGGATGAAATTCGTCCTAACACGTCTTCTCCTTTTTGAACACATACAACGTTGACCTTGGAACATGTACCTTGGCTCCTGAATGTTCAAAGGATTTCAGAAGTGGGATTAGGAGAAGAACTGCAAAAAGGGCAAAAAGTTTTAAGTAAATTTTGCCTTTGCATCAATCCCTTGTTAAGATTAATGATTTTAGAAATGCAACACGGAGCCTCTCTCAGCAGAATAAGATGGTGTTCCCTTAACAAGGAACACATTACATTTTTAACTGGTATCAGTTCACAGTCAAACAACCATGATGTTATCATTGTGACTCATTCCCATTACCCACCAAGGTATTACTTAAAGCAGTATGCTGCCTATTTATTATGGTTTACAAACTGGGATTAGCATCTTAAAATATGCTAGTGCAGACAGTGGAACTGAATCAGTTCTGAGATCCTGCCTCTCACGTGAATGCATCCTCAGGCACAGCAGCTCTGTGCTGGAAGGGGATTACAAGGGAATCAAACGCTACGAATGAACGCTAAGCTGTGCTGAATAGATGGTATCTTGGCTGTTTCTGTTTTCTTAGGATAAAGTAGAATTGCTGATTATGAAAAAGCCAGTGCTCTACCTTTACCTTCCAAGCCTGACTAGAAATAAAGGAGGAAGGTGAGAAATAATACCACTCTTCAGAATCCAGCTTGCAACTGCAGAACAATATTTGTAAAAAAAAAAATCTTTCTGTAAGGTCTAAATGTGCGTGATGTTGATAGTATCAGTGTTATTTCTAGTGAGTCCATATTCGGTAAAGTTTACTTTGACCCGATAGGCTCTGTGGAAATACAACATATTATTTTAGTTAACAGCATAGTACAGTACCCTAACGGTAGACTCACTGTTCACCATTTTGTTAGTTAGAATAGTGATCCAACCACAAATTTGGGTAAGGAAACCATGGTTCTTTGGCCCTATACTCTGACAAGGAGCTTTATTGCTTTCTAAAAGCATCCTGAAACCATCCCAATTCCTTGATGCAACATCATCATTTTTGTGCACTGAACATCTGTCCTCTGACGTAAAATGCAATGATGTAACTAATGTAGCTCTATGGAAACCCATGAACCTGTGTGCTCACTTAGTGTGATGGAAGATCTCCAACCCCACCAAACTTCTATGTACCATAGGAGGCATAACTCCCCTTCAGGCTTTTGAAAATGTCCTATTTCATATTCTGCAGATATAAACTAAACCATTTCAGTATCACTTAGCTAGGCTACTCATTTTTTCTACAATTTATCCTTGCAGGTGTCTTCCCTTATCTCAACCTTGTAATGAATGTTAGATAGTACATAATTCAAAATATTTTAAAAATTATCTATATCTGATCAATTAAGGAAAGTACTGTTAACGCCACCATTGCATTGAGACTAACACAGGCATACTTTGCAGATCAGTTAGTTATAAGCAGTGCTGAGCAAAAAACTCTCCAATAATTTGCTCTAAAATAGAAGGTGGAGAAAAAGTGTTTTGTTTCATTTGTATCCTCAACCGAGTAAGGGTCCTTTCACAGATACATTACCATAGAAAACTCCTTATGAAAAAATTCCTTACTCCCAACTTGCAACTAAATAACCTATATTTTTCTCAGGTTGGCAAATGCCACTGTGACTGTTTTGTTCATGACTCGCCACCTCTCCTTGCTGTTCTTCCATCGCAACTCCAGCTTCCTCTTCATCACTGCATTTACAAATCCTTGAGCTGTCAGCTCTGTGCTGGCACTTGTTCAAAAAGCATTCTCGCTCCCTCCCCCGTCACTATATTGAGCCGGGGAGCTGTGCCCCGCTTGGCACACTTGCTTCCACTGCAAGTACCACAACCTGCTCCAAGGTGCCATGGCAGTGTCCAAGCAAGAACTGCCAGGAGAAGGTCCTCACGGAGAAAATATTCTCATTCAAGTTCCCACATATGCCAATGTCTTGCGGCACAAATGTGATAGTAATAAGCAAGTCTTTTTGTGGACCTGCATGCAACCTATGCCTGCTTTACAGACCCATACAAAGAGACTTTAAGACAAAGTATTTTCTAAACACTAAAGTGGTTTCTGTCCCAGGGTCAGACATCTAACTCATCCTCTGGTCAATTTTTTAGACACCCCCACAGCCTGCTGCACAGATTATCCTGGCAAGTTTTCCCCATTTGTGAGAGCTTGGCTTCAGAATTACAGGTATTTTGTTCCCACTGTTTTAAGCTCAGATGAAGCTTGGACAGATGATGATTTGCATCCCAGAGGAACTGTAATTTCAAGCAGCAAAAAGTGTCACACATCTAGTCATTCTGTCAATTAGAATATCTGCTGCTATTACTGACATGAAGCATGCAGTTTAGGAATTGAGATCAAATATTAAAAAAAAAAGTCATCTAATTACCACTACTTCTGCACCTTCACAACATCTGTCAATGCCTGGCTCTTCAGTAAGTACTAATGTTCCACAAACATTCTTCTTTTGGGAGGAGCACAAGAGAGATTCACAGCACTAGTGTCTACTCAGACACTTTCTTTTGGTGGCATGAATCCCCATGTTTGTTTTCTGGCGATTTTAGTCAATTATGTCTTTACCCAATTAGCACAATCATACCTAATTATGTAATTAGGGTAAATATGTAATCTAATGACAATGTTCAATTACAACACGTATCGATGTCATAAAAGTTCCTATTAAATATTGTGGTAGGGAGAACCGCACGGCATGTAGAGCTGTGCGTTCCTATATAAGTTCATGTGCCCCAGCTCCTATTGTTCGTGAACCCCTTCAGGCCTCTTGCTTTTTCAGCATCACAGAAATGATTTCACACTTCTGTGGACAAAAGGAAATCTCTGTCCCAGCCCAGCTAGTTTCATTTTAAAGCAAGAGTGTAATCCAAAAATTGTGTCGTCTTACTTGGTGCCACCCCCTGACTGCTGAAATACAGTAGCTGAAGTAAATGTGAAAAAGACTGCTGCTTTCTCACCGACAGAATTAATGTTCAGTGAATACTTATTTTCAAATGGAGAGGAAGTGTCATTGTAGCAGTTCTTCCTGGACAGATTCAGGGTTTCTGTCTCTGCAGTTAACAATGGCCCATGCCACTGACCTCAGAAGGCATTAGATCAAGGTGCAAGTTTTAGTCTGGACTAGGAAGTCATGCAGAAGCACCACTCATTTCACTGCCTGTTCCCTTCATGGACTTCAGGTGAGAGAAGAATTCATAAACCTGCTTCCCCTACTCTACACTACATGAACCTGAATTTTTTATTCTTTTTCCCCAAGAATAAGGAGAGAACTCAAATCCAGAACTGATTTTTGAGGATTGAATGGCTGAAATACTCCATTCTTTTAAAACACACCTCAATGCCAAGTAGCGACTTAGCCACGGTCCACAGAAAAGGATTTCAGTGTAGAATATTCCCAAACAGTGATACAGAACACAGTGCCTCACGTATCAATCCCTCACAGCTATACCACGCTTTGTGTGCATTTCCGGACCACCCCTATAGACTTTACAGATACAAACAATACAGTAAGGATACCAGCAATGTAAATTCAGTACAGATGTCTTCAAGAAAGCCGAATTCTATTTTGTTATCATCAGCAAAATCATCAGCTGAGATTTGGCTCTGAATCTTTATGGATGTGAATGATGTAGAAGAAGGAAGAACCCACCTTCACTTTCAGATACCAGGCAGGCTATTGCAGGGCTAGCCAAGGAGGGGGTGGAAGGCAGAAAATACTCATGAAGCAAACACATTTCCTTAAGTAATTGAGAAAAAAATATATACCAAAACCCACAAATGACATTGTTTCAGTTTGAGGTCTGAAATCTTGTTTGCTAAATTTCAGCCTGGAGTGATCTGTTTTACAGCCGACTTTCATAAACCTCAGACAGAAGAGATTTTACAACGGAAATGCTGACGCGATTCTGCCTGGTCATCTCACCCATTCAGCTTTACTTGATGAAACTTTGTTATTAGAACTTGGTTGTGATGAGGAACCTCAAGAGGTTCAAAGGTTTACTCTAGCTCAGAGAGCTCTCCTAGAAGTCTGGCAGACATGCTAAACAGGGCTGGAACTTCAAGAGTCTGCAAAATAAGGAAAGAAGTCTCATCTGGGCTCAGCTGAAATCCAGAGCAAGCACATGTTTTGAAAGCTATCCAAAATTTTTCAACACATTACAAAAATGGTCTCTGCCTCAACTTTTAGCAAGAGTTACAGCAATCTGAAGATTTACTCAATATTACATTTCAATATCTGGTGCTTTCTAGGGGAAGGGTAGCCACACTCTCACTGCTGAACCATATGTAGCTTTTTGTCAGCAGCTGGAGTGCAGCAGCAGCTCCGGGTTAGACAGCACATGGCAGAGGCACGCTGCGCTGGGTCTAAGGGCGGATCAGGGATGCTGGTGGGCACAAGCTAGCAAGGGCTACAAGGCTGATGACTCTAAATGACCCCAAAACCTATTTTTTTTTCGCTTAGCCCAGGCCTGCTCTGTGACTGAGCAGTGCCCTATGCTTTCGGTGTGAAGCTCAGGGAGCTCAGGATGAATGCTCTTGTTCCAGATTCTGCCTAACACGATAAGGACCCAGAGCCAAGGCTGGTTTCACATCCACACTGGAAAGTAAAGGAACTCATAGGTGATTGCCAGGAAGCTGTACCAAAAGCTGGTGCCACTTCCAGGGTGGCATGGTGAGGATGCACTTGATCATGATACTGCACACCTACAAGCAAAGGCTCTGCAGTCCAGCTGGAGCACATCTCCTCTCCTCCTTCAGATGGCTGTGGCTAATGCTACTTATGTAATGCTCCTAAGCTATGGAGACTTCCTGGGTCAAGGGCAGGTGTCTTAGTTTTGGATTCCTCCCCAAAGAACATCCTCTCCTTATTTACTCCCTTACTGATTAAAAGCAAATAAACAAAGAGAAAAAAAAAATCAGATTACTGAAATAGTTATTTATCTGCCTTTTAAGAGTTTAACCAGATTTGATTATCTGAATAAGAGTATTTGGATATGGTTCAAATTCCAGGGTACACAATTACATTCTGCTTATCATGAATCCCATTTGCCACTGCATATGGTTATTCTAATTACCCAAATGCTATTGTGTGCTCCTCTGCTGACAAGGGCTCACTGTGCTCCACGCCAGACGAGACTGGGAAAAGGTGGAGCACACAAATGTAATAATTTTCATACCCCAGTGGATACTGCACAACATGCTTGTCTGCAAGGGACCTTACAGGTGCTTTCAGTGAAAGATGTCAGTAACAGAAATCGGAAATGGTGGTGTTATTTTGAGGGAAAAAGACATGATTTACCAAATCTGAAAACAGAGGAGTTTGCTTTGGAAAAGCTGTGGTTTGCTTCTTCAGACAAGAACTACTGCTTCTGGTTTAAGCTGCAATTCTGGCCAAACGAATTGCAGTAAAGCCTCCCCAGATGCACATACAGCCACTTCGTTCCACAGGAGGCATTTTTTTCCCTCTTGGGAGATACTAAAGCAATGACTCTGCCTATTGCTAGAGAAAAGGACTGCTTAATTAAGGTACCAATTTTTGCAGAGGATATTGAGACTTTTTCATGTCCCCATAGCCTTCCTGGTGCTTTCTACATGCAGGTGCTCTGGTTTGTTTCCAGCTACAGTAACTGCCTTCTATTTCTTTAAGTTCCCCTGCAACATCAAACTGGGTGAAGTATTCAGTACTTCCTGCCCTTAGCAATTTTCCAGCGCGTCTGTGCACTGTTATGCAGTTGCTGTGCCTCAGTGACAGATGAAGAGATCTCTGTGCACTCTGTATGGCACTTGGATCAAAGCTGCTGCATAAATGTAAGCTCCTTATCAACAAAGTGAGGAAAAATACTCATAAGAAATGTACAGGTAGAAGCTCCATGGACTCCAATTAGTTATTTCCATCCTAAAGGGAAGACACGTTTCAAGGTTCTTCACATCATTATGTCAGACTCCAGTTTCAGTCTAAAATTTAATGAAGTGCAGTGAAATACAACCAACAGAAAAGAAATACAAAGTAATGCTGAAAAGACATTACAGTTCAAAAGCCTGAGCTGAAAAACATAGGGGCAGGGGAGAATATTGGAGGTTATAAAGAACAGGGGGTAGTTTAATGAGGAACAAACTAAAATAAAATTTAAAATTTAGTAAAACTTAAGAGGAGAAGGAGGAAAGGGGAAAAGCGCATGAGCTAGTGGCAGGAAGGCAGAAGTTGGAGCCAGGCCATCCCAAGCACTAACTTTGGCTCACAGAGCGCAGCCTTAGCAACATCAAGCAAACAGGTACAGTGAGAGAGCACTTCGGTACAAAGACCCAAATTACATGTAGCACCATGGCAGAAACGGTGGCTCTGCTGCGCTCAGAGAAGCTGTGCTGGTATGGCTGACAGAAGAGCTGACTCTACCCATGCCCACGCTGGCATCCTCTCAGCAGCCACGCTGCCGCATCTCTTGCTGCAGAAGACAACAGCGTTCAGGAGGCTTCCTTGGGCATGTTTACCCTGTCCCGTAAAGCAGAGGCCACAGCGTCTCCAGGCTCATGTCAGGCGGAGCTGACGCATGCCCACGCAGTGGCACAGCTACCCTTTTTCTTTGCCAAGCATCAGAAAACCAGAAGCAACCAGAAAACATGCTTCATCTCAGAATATAACGTGACAGTTCTCTTCACAGCAGCACAAGGCCTGCACCTTAGCCCCATTTCTGATGGCACGGTTCTAAAGTTTGCTTCCTAAGCATCCAGCCATGTTTAGATCAAGTCTCTCACCAAGAGGGAAAAAAAAATGTTGGCTACTGATAAGCAGGTCCCAACATAGTGAGAAACTACCTTAAAATATTTAAAAAAAAATGTTTCCTCCTTCTTCTTCTTTGATTCCAATATTGATTTTCTAATCCAAAAATATGCCTTCAAACCCAACTGTGGTATCTCATTTTGCGACACATCTGCCCAATCTCCCTGCCATAGGCTTCTGGCACTCTCAAAGCAATGTCACCTGAAGTGCCAGCCTCTAGAAACATCCATGACAAATTCCAGGCTGTTCTCAGCATTTTCTGCCAGAAGCCTGACGTCTCCAAAAGGCTTTACAGAGAAGAGACCACCATGCAGAAACACATATTATATTGGGAACTGGGTTTGTCCAGCGCATTTCTCTTTGGAGGTTAGACTAAATGAGCCAATACTTCCTTTATAGCCATAAACATAGGAATCGAATGCAGTGAATATTCATAGCATTTAAAAAAAAAACACAACAAAAAACAACAAAAAACCAAAGACCAACACAGAATATTAACAGCCCCTCTGGGAAAAACAATTTTCACTGTCACAACTAGATGCAATCTCATCCTGCTTCTGCCACAGCCCATGATGACACCCTACTGATTCCACTATGGATAAAACAATGTCCACTAGTAAAGCCAAAGCGGAGGCAGGAACCAGCACCATGTCCCAAAGGAGACCTTGACTCAAGGTCCATATTCTGGGTAGTATCCCACACCTAGGCTCCAAGGTGGCCTTGCAGGACCCTTGCCTGAAAGAGATTTATCCTTCCCCCTCCTCTGTTGCCTCTTACTGTCTGGTTTTTGAAGAGTCAAAACATTACTTGTTACACGTGTCAAAGGCTTTTCATGTCTACATAACTGAGACAAGAACGGTGATGCCCAGCGTTCGTTCGCCGCTGTGGCACCTGAAAAACACCCGCATTGCACTACAGAGACAGCCCAGCAGCAAAAGTTCTTCTGGGAATCACACATCTACTGCAGTGCAGCTTTTATACCTTAATTCCCTATACGTGCGGGAGTGGAACATTGACTGCCGGTTCCCATTTCCAAATGCATGGTCACATAAAATGCCAAATCTTGCATTTTGTTTTCTTTTTAAAAGCTAGTTTCAGTTCACAGGGAGAAAGAAGAGTAGTTAAACTAAAATTTTATTAGCAGAAGCCTCTCTGACATTGTTTTAAGCTTCTATAGTAAATAGAAAACACATAGAAAACCCTGGAAATTCAGCAAGGGAGAAAAAAACTTTTTTGGACTGCAGCAGTGTGTGTCAAACCAGCCAAGTTCAAAAACAGAGAAATTCAAAACCGGAAATGCAGACCAAATCTTTGGTAGAATTAACAGTGAAAGCTGCTGGAAAGAAATAGTCAGACTTTATTTTGAGTTTATAGCCTAATTATTTTTATATAGAATCTATATACTGGTGTTTAAAAAAATGACTTCTTCAAAAACAATTGTTCCACTTTCACAACTTAAAAATGTTAGTTTTACGCAGCAGGTTTTATACTGCCTGCTTACATGGTGCAGTTTTTCCCTGCTCTACCAGGGTTTTTTGGAGTTTACAGTATGATTATTTTCCCTTAAAAACTATTTTAAAAGACATAAATACCATGAAATTGGAAGGAATGGAGTTCTACAATAAACTAATTTTTGAGAGAGAATAGGAGTTGGAAGGCCAATACCCTCCTCTGTTACAGAGCTGCGAGCCTGCAGCAGATCCAGTGACTCCAAATTACTTGATACAAAGGCGAACAGAAGTGTCTGTTCCTCTCACAAACAAATTGCCACCACTCAGCAAAGAAAGAATGGATCCACATCGCTTTATAAATGAAACAACTTTATCTGCTTCCCAGCAACCTCAGAATTAAACAGCCCAAGAAGACTCCCTCCCACGTCCCATAGCCAGACCTATGCATAATGTATCTGAGATTTAACATCTTCAGTCTGATGTCAAGTAACTCCCCCGTCCCATTTTACTCAGGCACAAATGAGTTGCTGGTTTGCATGAGTGTATTTTCACACTAACCAAAGATGAAAACTGATACGCTAATTACAGAACAACATTTTCAGCTTTAATTTTGTATTTCTTTAAGAAAAAAGAAGGGAGGATGGAAGAACACATTAGAGGAAAGACACAAACAGCAAAGTTGAACATGGTCAGTTTGAATGCATAAACACAACACTCTGTGCACTTGCCAGACAGACACATACCTATAGATACAAGCTTGTGTGGAGTATGACCACAAGTTCGGATCTACGGGTTTGTGGCAACAGGCAGGAATCTCTTCTGTAATTTGCTAGGTTTGGGTTTTGTTTTTGTTTTTAAAGAGGAAAAACATTTCTGCAAATGAAATTTCAGAGCTGTTCGGAAGTAGCAGCCTCCATTCTCCTCAGCACCCTAAAATCCCTCCTTCAGAGGATGGGGGGGAGAGTTGCTTATTGACTTTGCTATAACATTAGCTCTGTTGCTACAGTTTCCTTCACTCCCACGTAACTCTTTGAAGAAAAAAATCAGCAGAATAAAACAAATTTTAAAATAAACAAGATAAAGCAGACCTGTGTTTCTTTCTCATAAGTACTTTGCTGGACGGAATTACTGATGATTACACAGTACCGAAGAACTAACAGCTAACATCGGAGGTATATCGCTAACAGTGTAGCAAATTATCAAACAGCAAAGTTGTTGTATGTAGACAGAGTTGCAATACACATGCATACCCCCACCCTGCAAAAAGTTGTCGTGTTTCCATTCTGGCAGCCTGGTTAAAATAGACAGAAGAAAAAACTGCGTAAGAGTTGTTTTAACTTTCAGAGAAGTCATTACTGGTCTGGGGTTCTATTTTAATCCTATTTTTAAAGAAAAAAAATCCTTTCACTCTGCTAACCAATCTAGAAATTTCCCCTAACTGCAGCTCTCTGCTGTCTCACTGCATTTCTTCCTAAAATGACAGAGATAAATATAAAACTTCTTTAGGATTTTTCTAATAAGTTTTGAAAAATAGTCGTAGACCAAAGTTGCAGCAAGAAGCGTCCCCTGCTTCCCCTGCATTTTCCAAGCTTTCTTTCCTGCGTAACTAACGTTTCCCATTAATGAAATTTTATTGGGTGGGCAACTGGTGGGGCATTAGGCTGAAAATCAGTCCGGCTGTAAGCTCTACATAGAACTGCTGAACAAAATCTGCGAGATTAATTGTTGCCTAAAGTGTCACAAAATTTTCACTTTCTACCTCTTCTTCAGGAGATAAACTAAATTAATGCAAGCTAATATTATTCTCTATAAAATGAAACAGTCAACACTTAGAAAATAATTTTCCCCTTTGGATGCTTTTAGAAAGTTCCCCCACTTCTTGTGTAGGTTCTTAAAATAAATCACTTCAACCTTTCCAGCTTGGTAAGTATGCAATTAAAACACAATTTTCCTTTATTGGAATTATTGCTTGGGCTGGGTTACAAAATCCTGTTCATCCAGCAACCGAGATGTTAAACTTTCACCATCTGTCCAAAGGTTATCTAAATTGATCATCTAAATTTAGATTCCTACGCTTATACTTCGATACCTACCTTAAAAGTGTCCAGCTTTTCCAAACTTTTCAGCACCCAAAACTCATACCAAGAACAGGAACTGCAGGGATTCAGCATCTTTGAAAAATCAGGACAGCTTTTATGTTGGTTCCTAAATGCAATTTAGGAGCACCCAGCATTCAGAAAGCTCTAGCCCTGCAATAATTGTGCTGTGGTCAAGGCACTGGGTCAGGGAGCACGTGGTCCTGCAGACAGAACAGAGTCACATCATGCACAAATACACGTATTGTGCACTTCTTTGGAACTGAACTGCAAACGGAATATAACAAATGTTACCCTACCAAAAATAACCCAAGCCCTCCAACTACAAAGCTCATTTATTTCAGGGAACCTAAGATTGAAATTCAGATTCTCTTCTGACCCTTCTAAGAGGCACAATATTAGCAGTCAGTAACATTGCTGCTGCATGTACCAGTATTTCTTGCAATGGCAAGGAAGTTTTCTGTCAGACTTTTGCACGTCACTCTCACGCTATAATGCAATACTGCATAAGACATTTTCTTTATGAGTATATTTATTTTGATGCTAATATTCTTTACATTAATGTATTTATATGAAGGTAAGCTAATTTGCATGTGTCTGCTGGCAAAGACGTACTTTATTTTTTCATATGAGATAGGAAAAAAGTAATGTTCTCACTGAAGTACACATACTACGCGAAGGTTACATTTTTACCAGATTTTCCTAGTTCTAAGACTTTTTTTTTGCCCTTAATAGCTCATAATCACATTTTCTAACCACTGGCATAGTTGAAGTCCTTGAAGGAAACCAAGATGTAACATTTGGGTGGCCTGTACATACCTCCTTGTGGTATATAGGACACGTGTCCTCAATTTTGACTGGTCTGAATGGAAGTTGCAGGCACCCAATGCACTTCAGCAACTGCTCTTTAATACTGAATTATCACAGCTCTTCTCAGAGACAGAACAGAGCCAGACCTTCTAAGAGCCCATCACGTGCTTGGGAGGGCAGCTGTTAGGTGTTGACCCACACACAAAATATGCCCTTTATTTAGTTGCCTAAACGAAGGCTGATCTCTGCTGCAGTTCTGGCCAATCATTTCCTTCTCCCTTGCTACCTGATTGGCTTTTACACAACAAAAGAGAAGAACGAGTGCTAGGATCCATAACCATAGCTTCAGTTGTTAAAAAAGGAAAGAGAGAAAAAGAGCAAGCAGCAGCAGCTATCTCTAGAAAAGCACCTACGTATGCCAAATAAATCAGTCGTGCAGGTCCCCACTATAAATCTGATTGACCACGTCTGCATTCCTGTGAGCCCCGGAGAACAGCAGCTCGGTGGCACAGAGATTCCATTTAGTGGCACCTGTATGCTGTAAATTACAAGTATTCAGGAGCCAACCTACTCCTTTTCATACATTTTGGAAAACAAACTCGTGGACACTTTTTGAGACAGTGAACTGATAAAGGCAGCAGCAAATGAACACAGTTTTGTTTTTTGAAAGATAGAGATTTATTTTTTGAATGGGCACTGCTTTTTTAAAGATGAATTTCACTTATATCAAATATATTCAGGGAGACTGAATGAGAGCCACACATTATACAAGATCTGGGTTTTGAACATTCCCTACATTGACTAATCATACAGCTATTGTACCTTTTGAAAACCTGATGAACATATACACAGTGGCAGAAAATCCATAACAGGCAAACAAATCAATCATCTTCACACTGTATTTGTCTAGAATGCTCAGATCACCAATAAAAAGTTTCAACCTGTACATTAAGGATCATATTGTTTATATTTAGGATTGTCATATCCTTATACTAAGGATACTTTGCTCCACTATTAATTTTATAATATGTCAATGATCACAAGATCAACGAGGCTTTGGTACTAGAGCCTGGGACAGTCAAAAAAGTAACACACTTTTGTTAGCATTAACCCAGTGTAAGACTGGCATTTTATAGATTTATAGCCAAAGGAATATAGAGGAAAACATCTAGAAATAAAGTCTCTAAAGACATAACATTGGTTTTGGTCTGTGGGTGGTATTCTTGCAAACCACAAAGCATAAATGCCCTGTCCAGGAAAATCGATCATTACGGAATGCATTGTGTGCCTGAGTAACAAGCTGTTTGCAGCCATTTCATACTTCTGCCATGAAAATAAGACAAATAAGAAACACGACCACTAAATAATTCCCATTCTTTTCCCCCACCCCTTCCCCTCAATTTTAACCCCAATCTATTTAGGCCTATAAATGAATACATATTTTTTTAGATATATATACACACACACATATACACTCTATCTTAGGTTTAAAGACCTGTATCAATAGATTTCTGTTACTTCAAATAATTTTAAGAAATTATAAGGAAAAGGAAGATACTGACTGGAGAATATATGAGAAACCAAATTACCTCAGTAGCAGCATTTTACAAGATTTCTTATCAAACGTGTGCTGCCATATTGCTAGGCCCAGCTCTTCATGGAACATATTCTGGAAGACACAATATTTATGGATATTTTCATGGCATATTTTCAAGAAATGGATTCTACCTTTACATACCCAGAGGCTACAGCTTTAGAATAAAAACGAACAGACAAGGTCCCAAGAAAGAAATTACTCCCCCCTCCTGATATCCCAATTTTTAAATGTCTTTTTGGAAGATTATTTTCTATGTTACACCTCGGATCAATCCACTCCTGCCCTCCCCCATACAATGAGTTAAATCTGTAGAAATAAAACATTTCTTGTAACACAAACATTTAAGAAGTTTGCCAAATCTATTACCACCAAACTGATTAAGAAAAATAAAGCAACGTGGAGGTTGCAGCAGCAAATGCATTCCCTGCTAGTTAGTAACAAGCATCAACTTCTTAAACCGACTAGTTATCATACATAGATTCTTACCCAATTAAAGTTTGATAAAACAGAATCAAATAGGAGGATCGTTACCTGCTTTTGAGAAGGTTCACCAAGCAAGCATTTTAAGCTTTTTGACTCTTTTAACACTGATACAAGGAATAATTATTTCTCTCTGCCGATGCGATTGTTAAAAGAAGAGAAACCCCGGATTGTGGTGGCTTCGTGGATGCTATTCTTTTTGCACCACAGCAGGATTCTTGGCTGCCAGTCCAAGCTGCTTTCACTTGCCAAGTTTTAAGATGCCGGTTTTGCCTTTCATTTTATTGTTCCTTTCGCAACGTTAAAGACCGACTTAAAAAACCATGCACAGCTGCTATCGGGGAGGGGGGGGGGAATTATTTGAATTTTGCACAAGAATGGAGATGAGGAAGGAGCGCGCTGTGATGTAACCACAACGACACCCACAGAAATATTTCCAATATTGGGGGGGATGGACTCACGCTCAGAATCCTGGCATTTTCCTACAACGCAGTTGGGATCTAGTGTAAGAGAAGGAAATAATAAAAACATCCAGACCTACGATCTACCGTAGTCACATTAGAGGTAGAGGTTGATACTTCTCCCCGCCCCCACCCATTTCTTAAATCCACTTTCTGCGGCTTAAGACTGTTGTTGCTCACTGAGGATTGCTTCCAGGGGGTGCAGGGCAGCAGAGGTTGGGGAGCAGCCTAACATAACAATTCCCCTCGCACACGGACTGCCACCCCACCCTTTCACCGCGTCCCTCTGATAGGAGTTCACCCACGCCCAAACACCACGGCCTTTCTTTTGATGCGATGCCACCGTGAAGAGACTCAGCATCACGGAGCAAAAGCTTCCATCAAAATTCAGTACGGGGCTGCGAATTCTTTCATCAAACACGTTCTCTTATCGTAAGCAACTGATTTTTTTTTTTTTTTAAAGAGATTGTGTAAATGGAAGGCGGGAATCGATTTTTTTAAATCCCAAAATTCTCTGTATATGAGTTGATTTATTTTATCTTACTTGATGTAGCAACAAAACTACTGGGACCAGTACACAGCTCAAATACACATAAATGAACAAATAGCAACAAAAAGTTGTTTGTGATCCTTCTCAGACTTTAACTATTAAAAGCGTTACGGTGGCTTATGCTCAATATACATTATAAAGTATAGAATGATATAACTCTTCCACCTGTGGGAGAGCATTCAGACACACACACAGTCAGTCTGAAGAACTATTCCTTGATACAGATGTTGGAGGGACATACACTGCATATCTGTGTAAAGAAAATTCCCACTCGGACACGGTTCCTGGAGTTACCCACGCAGACAGACCTACATGCATACAAGGCAGAATGGCTGGAGATGCCTATTTTTCACAGTACTTAGGCTGACTGTTTATGCAGCCTGCAAGCCAGAAAATGGAAGCTGTTTCAAACATACAATAACCGAGGGTGAAAACAGCTCTGACACCAGCTGTTATACGCGCAGAGGTTTACGGCTGACTTTACAGCAGAACCGCCTGCAACGAGTAGAATATGAATACACACCCATATTTCAAATTTTAAGAGAAAAAGAGACAGACTACAGACAACTTAAAGTTTCTATGATAACCAACAGTCTTAAACAAAAGCAGCATGAATTAATAAGGGGGAAAGAAAAACAGAAGCTTTGTTCTAAAGTGGAAGCATAAGATGTGAAATTTCAAAATCAGATGGCTTGGTCTGTGATTTCTTTCATTTAAATGAATTGATCTGTTGCTAAACTGCTGCTCTTGTGCCAAGAAACTTTTAACTCTTTCGGCTCAAAACTCCCCATGTTTTGCTACTTTGTCTCTGCTCCTACGCACACTACGACTAAACCAGAAAGCAGAAATTAAAAATAAAGTGGGAAATAAAAAACGAGCATAAAAAGCACAGGGAATTAAACCCACAAGCACATGCAGAACACAAAAGAGCCATGATATGGAGCATATCGGTGCTTTGTTAGAACTTCTACTGTATAAACAACGTGATTCTTGTTCTTGCAATGTTGCTAAAACTTGGAAAGGAGACAGAAAGGCCTTCAACCTTCATAATTCCACATACAGCAAAAACTCCGGGGCAAACCCAAGAGAAACAGGGCTAGCAGCAAGAAAAACAACAGAATCCCTGACCTAATTCATTGCAAACATTCACTTACCGAGAATGCCTTAAGCATTTCCAACAGAACCCCCTTTCCTACACATGTTCGCCTATGTGAAAAAGAACAAAAAAAACAAACTGAAAAGCTCTCAAAAACAACCCAAAAGATAGCTGCTTTGGTAAAATTTGGGTAAGAGTTCCTACTGCTTTTCCATTTTGTTTTGGATTTGTTTTGCCCACTTAAAAAAAAAAAAAAATAAAAATTGAAAATAGACATGTCGTAATTAGAGATAATTCCAGAGGAAAAAAAAAATTATGTATAGAACAAACAAAAAAAAATTATATATCTATACATCTCCCACTTTCCAGTTCTGCTGCAGTTCCCCCTAAACTGCTGCTGCTTGCTCCAATCTGCTGCCTGCTTAACAACGGAATGACAGGCAACATCTGTTTGTATAGAAGCCAAGATCAAGCCTTCAAAATTTTTTTGGCTCAGTTTCTTTTTTTTCTTTTTTTTTTCCCCTCCCCCCTCCCCCCGGAAAGCTGTAAAAAAATAGAAGTAAAAGTAAAAGCACACAGCAAGATTCTGAAAGCAACTCAAGTGAGGCAGCAACTATTTTCCCTTGAGTTATTTCAAGGTACAGTACTTCGAGGATAACTCTTTCCTCTCTCTCCACCCGCTGTCACCTCCTCCCCTGCTCTCCCCACCCTACATCCTCTCTCTTGCCCCATGCTATTGATAAAATAACACACAAACTGCGAAAAAAAAAAAAATCCAACATACCTTGATCACTAACAGGCCACTCCCTCCTATGAGGAGGGAGGGGGGTTCTTCAGTAAGCAACTAAAAAAAATTGTACGGGGAGGGGAATAACGGGACGGTTTGGGGGACAGTCTTGCCACAATCCTCTCACCCTCTTTTTTTTTTTTCTCCTTCCTCCATTTTACAGACTATAAAATATATTGTGCATATTTTGAAAATAAAGAAATTGTTTTGAAATAAATAAATACGCCAAAAAAAATCAGCCCAGATCCAAATACAATTCAAATGACTAACAATGTCAGTCTACTGCCAATTCTGTGGCAAATCAGGAGAAAGCACAATAATTCCACATGCTGAGATGTGAACAACTGGAAAGAAACCAACTCTCTAGAAGTCACAATGAAAACTATTACAGTGCCCCCACCCCCAGCCGCACTGCCACCCCTTTCTGAGTCTCCCCCTTTACCCTCCTCCCTCCAGGGGAAAAAAAAAAAAATACGCCACTAATTTAACAAAAGGAAAAGGAGAAGGAAAAACAACAACAAGACCATCAACTGAAGCTATTTAAAAACTCAGGGAATATTTTATTCACTGGTGATTTGGGACAACGCTCCCGCACGCGTATGCACATACATACCCCCCCCCAACATGAGAAAAGAAGAAAATCAGACAAGTTGCTAAGGAGACTTGTGTAAACTCAGAATACAGGCACATTTCTGGCCTTTCCCCCTATATTCCATCTCGTATTCCGATCACGCACCACTGCGGCACGATTGCACCAATGCACTGCATTAATCTTGGCCTTAAACGGGCTGACTGGCAAAGCAAACTGTGTGTATATATCATCTTTCAAACTTAACAAGTTAAAGGGAAAGAGGGTGGCGGTGGGTGGGGAGGGCTGGGGGGGGCGGGCACCTTCGTGCTGAATATAAAATATAGGAGCCGAGCTTAGTAAGGGAATTTTAAAGAGGAAGTGTTATTCAGGCATATATATAAAGATGCAAGCCTCCCCGAGCTTTCTGGAGTCTCTCTCGCCGTGTCTCTCTCGCTCCTCTCTCTCTCCTACTTCTCCTAACAAAATCCCCCGTCCCCCGGCAGATGTCTGAAACCCTGCCAGATCTAACAATGTCGGACCCACTCTCTGCCACCAGACACTCGGGGCCACAGACTAGCTCATTCTCTCAGCACAGTGGGGTCATATATACATATTAAACAACCTTTTTTTTTTTTTTTTCCAGTCTCTGATGTGCATGTTCCTAAAGCATACATTTAGAGATAATATTTTTGCCTTCTACTTTTAGGAAGCGGTCGATTAAATCAAAGCCTGAACTGTTTGTGGAAGGTAACTGTCGCTGCACTGCACAATCCATTCCTCAGCAACTGTCAATGCACCAACTCTTGGCTGGGACAAAATTAAACTTGGGGTTTTTTTTTATTCCTTGCTACTTGGGTACAGGCAGCACGTACAGGAAAAGCCAATTCCATGGGCTGTGTCTTGGAGCTAGACCTAGAGCATTACCCTGCTCTTGGGTCCGACCGAGGGCTTTTACTGAAGGCAGTATATTCCAGAAGCGGAACCCAAACTGCCCTAAGGAGCATCATCATCACTTTATAGCTGGGCCAGCAACAGCAAAGGACAGGTGAGTCCATTCACTTGGCCTCAGAGGGTTTCCGTGCCAGAGCTGAGAGTGGTCCCTGCCTTCATTTCAGCATGCTCGATGTCACGCCACGGTGCCACCCCATCCAGGAGAAGCATCATCATGTATTAGGCATACAGGATCAATACTCATTCCCTGACCTGGTACTTGCTGTTCACATGAGGGACTCAAACCCCATGCTACACACGTCCCATGGGCTTTGTCTGAGCTGCAATGTAAGATGCAAATGGATAACCGTGACTAATGTCCTTGACAAGGCATAAAGGAGGGACAATATGGAAATCTGAAAGAAAAAGTATAGTTGGAATCAAGAGCATCATGTGGAGAAAGGGGAGGCTGGCCATCAAGAACAACTCTACTGGTATCTTCCACTTAATCTAATGACAGTCTCACTCATAAGACTATTATCACGGCATCCAGTGGGGCAAATTCTGGCAGCACGCTTTCCTTTCAGCTCCAAATGACAGTGTGAGGGCATTACTAACAGAGGAGAAAATTATAAAGTTCTAATCACTAAATTTGGGCTCCAAAGCAAATGAATCTGTGGCACTGCACAGAAGTCAGAGACTGAAATACGTATTTGAAACTGCCTCTCAGTGGGTCAGTACTCAGGTGACTATAGAGCCATCCTGACCCTCACTGCCTGAAATTCAGAGGTGTCTAGCAGTGTCCCCACTCATCATTTCTCACTCCTCTTCCATAGCTCTGTTGGAAAGTGGAATATTTGACTCACCTGACTGCTTATCTATGCTTGAGAAGAACCACCTGAAATAAAAATATCAAATGAACAAGTTAAAACTATTAATTTAAGAGGAAGGTTTGGCTTTTGCCCTAGCAGGCAAGGAAAAAGTCAGAATCATCATAAAAATATTATTTCTCACCTACCAGTGTTTTTCTGACTTAAATGAAAACACACAAAATAATCATTTCCTTTCACCAGCTTGCTCAGGCCCTTTGAACAGCAAGATACTCCAAGCCCAACAATGCGGAGTCAAAGCATCTGCCTGCAGGGTATGAAGTGTTCAGGTCCACATATTTACTAACAGCTGAAATGAGGTCTAAGATGTCGCTGCACCTTAACTGCTTCTGGAGGAGGTTATCACTTCTACAGTAGAGCCAGGAGAAGGGACCATGCCACAGCTTTTTGTCAGTGTCAATGAAAAATCAGTCATTTTAACTTGAAAGCAGCAAAGGAGACAGTACAGACCTAACCAGACACTGGATTAGGGACTGCTCACTCTCTTCCTTCCCCTGAGTGAGCTGCAGGGGGGAGAACTCCCTGCAGACATTCAGACCTCCAACCAGTTCAGTTGAGCTGGAAAGAGGATATCTGCCTTCACTTCTACTGAGCCATGCATAGTTCATACTCCACAGCAGACATATCCAGCTCTGCTGAGGCCAACCGAGTCTTTCATCGCTGAGGTAGACAACTGAGCCCCAAGCAGCCCTGCCTAAAGGAATACACTCAATATTGGGCAAAGATCCGAGTACGCTGACTGCACTTACATTGCGTCTGTCAAAATCCGTGCTGACCACAGAGCAGACAATAATGTGTGCACAGCCTGAACACAACTTGAGCATTTTTCTAAGGAAAACACAATCCATAGGTCTCAGACCACTACACAGCTATTAAATAAACCATCAGGCCCAGTTAGACAGGGTATTTGCAAGGCACCAGTATGGACAGAAAATTGAGAAGTAGTAAGACAAGGTAGAAGAGGCGAAAATATGCTGAAACCACTGCAGATGAAGTACACCAGGTACGTTACACGCTTTCCCAGTTCTGGGCCCTAAGCTTTTCAGAGGAATTTCTAGTGTTGAGGTTGACTAAGTGGGGCTACATTCTTGTTTTGGTTGCAAATTGGAAGCCCCTATTTTTATCCACAAGTCCCCCAAAGCATCTGTTTCTCTCCAGCTATTTAAGACTTCCTTTTATAAGACCTAGTTAGAGGTATATCATTATTTTTAAATGTTACTCTTTGCAGTCACACTCACATTTTATCATCATTACATGTATCATTATCTGTGTGTTTGAACTGTGTAACTTGAAGATGAGGAGATAAAATCCTTGCAGGGGGTCTGAGAGTTACTTCCCCTTGAGCAAATATTTTGGGATAATACCTACCATTTGGTACAAGCTAGTGCATCCCCGGTGAAAGGAAAAGCAATCCTTTTACAGGTCACGCTTTAAAGTCACCTAGAGAAAGAAATCGGAAGCATCCAAAGAGTAGGCTAAATCCCCAGCAGAGAAGAATACACCACTGGTTCCTAGCTTGTAGTCAAGGCACAGCTATCCAGAAAAATCTGTACAAATATCGTTTGCTTTCACTGGAAACACTGTATTCACAGTGAGTTCTGTTTCTCCCAAGGAGTAAAAGATGGGGATATATCAAACTGTTTCATGGCTGGACTGGAAGACAGAAGACAGTATGTCTTATTTAATGAGCTACACAGAGTCACAATTACAACAGACCTGACAGAGTAGTAGTTTCGGACCACTTAAGGGTTCGTATAATGTGATGTAAATGCAACTCAGGTCATTTAATTTAGGAGGCCACTTTCATTTTGCTGTTTCTGTAACTGATCTACCTTGCTGCTACTAAAGGCTATGGGGATTTTTTATTGCCTCATCACCACTGTCCCCAAGTGTCACGCAACTAAATGAGATCTACTCCAATCTCTTCCTATAGCAGGCAAAACACATCCTCTTATTAGTCAACAGCCTAGGTACATCATCAGGTTCCAGGAGACTGTAAGGCACCGGTAGTGGGATGCTACCACAACACAGGCAAAGCAGCAAGAGACCAAAAGTCCCAGCTTCTGGGTGTAATCTGCGAGATAGACGCATGCAGGAATGATGTCTAAAACTGCATTTCAAAGTGAACAGTCTAATGTGTCATGCAGCCAGCAAGAAGACATGTAGAATTTCAGTTCCTGACAAGCCCCAGCCCCAGCTGGACCTAAGACTGCATTGGACTTGATATCGTACTTCGAGTAAAAGCCGCTATGCTGTCCAAGAGTTGTTCAAGTGCATGAAGTAGTGAACAGTCACACGTTATGAATGGTTTGGGTTATATCTCTCACACCTGTTGAGGCCTTCTAGCAAGACATTTTCTCCTCTATATACACTATCCTAGAAATCCCAATGAGAAAAAAAATGTACCTTCTTCTACCCTGAAGTCAAAGCTGTAATGAAGAGACCAAGAACAGCAAAGGCAAATTTTAGACAGAATAGCAACAGTTCACTGAGAGTGGGAACAACCTTACACAGTTCATAGATCAACAAAACACTGGGGGTACAGTAGGGGATCTTTTCTTCAACTTCTACTATCCAGACCCAGTTCACAGCTGCTTATTCAAAAAGCAGCCACCACATGGAAGTGCAATAAGGTAAAACCAACCCCAGCTTGTCCTAGGCTGTATAACACACCCAAGGATGTGCAATTTTGTTTTCATTTCCAAGGTGCCACATCATGCCAAGGGAACACTTTTACAAAAAGTGCAGGGAGGGGGGGCTGTCAACCCATGGACAACCCTGTGGACAACCATCTTCATTCAGACTCAGCACACTCTGGATAACATCGGGAGGCATACAGGGAGCTGAGACCATGGCGGGTGCACTTGCAGCTCACCCAGGCTACCCAGCCCTAGTTGGAGCTGCCACTGCCTGCCATGTGCCCCCCGGGTAGAACGTGCACACACACCTATGCATTCCTTCTGCATTATTCCATGGGAGGTTCATTCCTTAGGCCACTGATTCACTGAACTCCAAGCAAAGCAGCCCTCCAAGAATCAGTGCAAAGACAAAAACTTCACTGGCATCTCATCAGATTTGAAAGTCACATATAAGTCGCACGAGACAGATGTTTCATTAAACACTGCTGTCATGTTTACATGACTCCAAACCTTCAAACAAGAAGCACCGCACCCCAAAACAGGACATTTGATTCTGTACACAGACACACAAACAGACAAGTAGGTAGAAATGAATTTAGTATGAAATAGATGTTGACATACCTAACGGAAGTCTCCAGTAACTGTCTTTCCCTCGTCCCTTCCCTCCTAACACGAAGCAGGCAAGTGTCCATATCAGGTACCAGGGAGACAAACCTTCGCCCCAGTCTTCTCCATCAAATTGTGACTGTCATTTACGGAGCCCGTCTCCAAGTAAGTGGATTCCAATAACCAGTACTGCTGCATTTAAAACATTAAAATACAGCTATGCAGGCATACAAAATTGATTCTTCTTGGCCAGCCTTTTACTGCTGCTCATGGACATTCACTCCTTGGGCCTCTAACTGAAACCAGAGAAAAACGTACCCTACCTTCATTTCCCAATGTTGCTACCCCTAAACCACTCTGAACCTGGCTGTTTCTCACTGTCATCAGACTGAGTAAATAGCATTAATCATTGTGTCCTTCAAACTTGTCTGAACTTTTGTGCCCTTACTTTCATATTTAAACATTTTCCCCCTTGTCGGTGCATGGGGCTAGAGCACTATTTTTCATCCTAAAGTCAAGACTTTCAGAAAATTACTTGTGTCGTGGATCAGGAGCTTTCAGTATTGCAAGTTCACTACAGAAATCATGAGAGCAGAGCATGACGTTTTACCAGCAGAGAATGGAAGCACAGAGGGAAGGAGTGATTTTGAGAAGCTGACAGAGGAAGTGCACAACACAGCCTGGAATTTATCTCACATCTCTTGGTCCCAGTCCAAATGCTTAAACCACAAGATCATCCTTCAGGCCTAGGACACCAACAAAATCTTTAACTCTCATGTTGCAGGATCCTGAAGCATTTTCAATAATGATTTTGTAGCAGAGGTGGCCTCCAGCCTAGGACAGAATCCTGATCTGATTGCCCGATGTTCAAAGACAGAGAGACAGAGTTTAGGACCTGCCTGTTGGATGACGGCCCACACTATTTTTAATATCTGATTTGGGCATTTCACACCCCGGACGTGATGTAGCACTCCACATATTTCTGCCTCAGCTGTGCTATGACAGTTTGCTGGAATCTGAAAATGGTGAAACAGATTTTTCCAGATACAGTTTCTTACCGAGAGAGTGTCCCTTGCCACTCCTTCCCCGTACAAGCTCAAATGGGAAAAAAAGGAAATAATCAGAACTTTAAGAAAACTGTAAAGTAGTGAGTAAAATTTCAAAACAACTTGTAAAGAGAATATTTGAGCATAAACCAACAAGTTTTCTTGGAGAAGATTTGTGGGGAGGAAGAAGGGACGTCTTCTACTGTCCAAAACATTGCTTCAGTAGGTATAAAAATACTGTAACCCAATTTCCCTTCAACACAGAACTAGCCAGAAAATAAAATGAAACATGTTGATTATCACAGCAAGAGTGACGACAAGGGAGGGAAAGAATGAGAAGTAAGAGACATGTGTCTACATGCTCAATACCAAAGCAAGGAGGGTTGAAGCGAAGCAGATATATATCTGAAAGCAGCCAGTCTTATTGGCGGGGGGGGGGGGGGG
>Ga0065711_1004289_pt1 | contig 41732 bp, 30 predicted proteins | sample Hoacrofraction12_FD_59098 | JGI IMG/M metagenome (GOLD analysis project Ga0065711, IMG submission 59098) | Hoatzin crop microbial communities from Cojedes, Venezuela - Epithelial fraction 12 v2 (version 2) | ecosystem: Host-associated > Birds > Digestive system > Esophagus > Crop | place...
CCCTCCCCTCCCCTTCCCTTCCCTTCCCTTCCATTTCTTTGTCTCTGGAAAAAGTTTTTAAAATACTACTTTTTTTTTCTTTTACTAATGCTGTGGAGAAGAAAACCAGATTTGATTTCAAAGGGCAACGGTAGCACAATACCGAGGCAAAGCCTTTGAGGGATTGGAGAGCTTTTGAAGGCAAAGCAACAAGTCCTTCAGCTAATTAAGTGCCTTTGAATAGGTGAATAAAGGAAGCTGGTGATGAATCTGGATTACAGAGAGCAATAAGGCTGAGCCTGGAGTTTGCCCTCTCCACAGATGTAAAAACATCATCTTGAATGGTCATTTCTGAATTTATTTATCCATGCACTTGCAACTGAGTTGATATTTTTTATCAAACTTGAAGATTCTCCCCTTCCTTCTTTCAAGAGTCGGAAAGGAGCTTGACTGAAACTATTGGGCTGCCATCTTCTCCCTTCCCCTCCCTCCCCTGCAAATAAATCATGTAAAATAAGTTTTGGAAAATAAGGAGTAAACTTGTGGAAAGAAATGGGGTGTTTGACCTCAACATGCCCACAGTAATACAACATTTCAGAAGAGCAGTAATTGAGATTAAAAACTTCGTTCACATCTGATCTTCTTAGCCCATTGCTCTTTTGCAGTGTTTCTAAATCACGTGTGTTGTCCTCTGTTAGATAACAGGTATTTCAAAGCATTTCCCTGTTGTAGCAGAGCCCTTGTAGCCATGTCTTCACCTTCCCAGTTCTTTGGCTTGCATTTTAAGATGTTTACAGGCATTGATACTTCTAGCGGCTCTGCCTAATGCACTCATCATTGCTTCCAGTTTTGCTATCTTATGTGCTGAAAGCACTTTTGGACACCACATAGCACATCATTAGGGGAAGCAATCTGAAGAGAAGCAGCTTGTAAATAGACCATATCCTTCTGAACACCATGTAAGGAGCATCCTCCCCCACACCCACCATCACCCTCCTTTCGCATCTGAAATTAATGTGGAAACTACATCAAAGCTGCAGCACTTTCCTCAATCCACCCAGGTCTTTCCCTTAGTTATGACCTGTTTAATAAAATGGAAGGTGTTCTGCCAGCAATTTAGCACTTAGGACACAGATAACTCTACGGGCATCTCATGCTGGACAAATTAAAATCCATTTGGAGAGAGAAAAGAGACTGGGGTGGCATTATAAACGCCAGCGAGGGGTGCTGGGAGGCGTTCAGGAAAGTATTTCTCTTCATTACCTGCAGGACGATGGAGTGTGTGGGCTGACATGGTCTTGCCCAGGTTTTCGGTGGAGAAAGACGAGAAGTAGTACTTAAGTACTGTGAACATGTAGGTGGAAATGTGACTTATCCCAGAGAAATGTAGGATACGGTGCTGGCGGGCTGCTTTCCAGGAGTTTCCTGGTGCCCAGCGCACACGCTGTGTGTCGGTGCTGTGTCGCCCTGTCCCGCTCCCGGCAGGGCCCTGCAGCCGCGGGGTGAGCGGAGGAGAGCGTGCCGTCGCACAGAGGTTCTGCATTAACTCTAAAAACACCCCTTGTGCCTGTGGTTTTGAGCTTTGAGCAACAGACAGTTGTTTCCTTCTGCTCTGCAGCGGTGGGTGGGAGAGGACCTCTTCCCTCAAAGCTGTAGGGAAAGTGGTGCGGTCGTGCTAAAAAGGGTCTGATTCGATTGATGGGAAACCGTATTCTGACAGGCATTTGTACCAAACCCACTGCAATCCTGCCAGCCCAGGTGGGCAGTTTCTCTCGGGTTTTCTAGGCAGCTTGGTAGCAATATTCACAAGTTTTCCTGGGCGAAACATCGGCTGAATCACGCCCCAGCTGCAGATTTTCTTGCGTTCTTTTTTTCCAAGTAACCCATTCTGCTTTCTTTGTTACCACAAGAAAACCCCATCCATATGCAGATATCTTTAATTTATAAGCAGTTGAGCCAAAGGTTTTGAACGTATATTTTTTCTCAGCTGTGCAATGAGGTTACAAACATCCGAGGGATCCAGGGGAAGACTCGGGGACTCTTTGGCTTTGTAATAAATGTCCTTAACTTCCTGCTGTGTATCGTTCCTAAAAATAACGATGTGAATAGTGGTTAGTGAGGGGTAAGACACACTACTTGTGTCCTCACTTACAAGTCAGTGCGCCCATAATTCTTATTAAGAAGAATTAAGAATTATTAAGAATTAAAAGGTGTGTTTGTGGCACAACATGCTGGTGAATAGCGATGAGGAAATGGTTTCCATGACCCAACTCATTTCATCTGTGCTGTAAATTCCCGTTCATATCAGAACATCTTAATTCCATTTTTTCCCCGCATTTGTGGAAGATAGGGCTGTTGGTTGTCTGTATTTTCTGTCTCCTTCTTAGTAAGTGACGGTTTGGGGAGCTTATTTTGAACTAAAAGCAACCCGGCTTTCAGAAAATGTGCTCACTTCCCTAAAACCGTGCCCTTCTTACTACCTCAGATTTGATCCTTAAATCAAGAATTAAATTTCATACTTTGTGCAGTGATACTGTGAGAGCATGCTTTGTACCCTTGACTTCTGGGGTGATTTCCACCTAGTGTTGTCTCACAGTAGTCTAAGATTCCGTCCGTATTCCACAAGGCAGAAATACTTACAGAACCCAAGTCTAATTTGACAATTAGAATAAAAAGCAAGCAAATAAAGGCGGGAGTCCCCCAGATGATGTTAACTCATGTGCCTGGCACGGTTCGGCGGGGTGGGGTGGCTCGAGCCAGGCACTTTGCCCTGCTGCCCCGCTCCTCTGTCATTTTTGCCTCGCTGCAGTGAACGCTGCACACAAAATAAAAGCACAAACATGTTTTGTTTCGGATGCAATACCTAGAAATAACTTTCCTGGTAAAATGAACTCAGTCTCTTTTTTCTTTTTCTCTGGGCATTTTGGAGAAATTTCAGCGTGTGGGTGGGGGAAAACAAAGCCGCTGCTGTAAACAGGAACCGATATTGTCTCCGCGCCTGAATGGGGAGAGAAACTGAACTGGCCTTGGTGGCTGTCTCGTACATCTGCGAGTCTGGAAACACTGGGATGATTCACAGTTTGCTGATTAATATAGGAGGGAGCAAAATGGTGTGAATTAATAGCCATTGCAGAGCTGCGCTGGGTGGCAAATATCCCCCTAGAACAAATGATGTTTCACGAAGATGGCTTAGACGAAGAGGTAATGGGTCTTAAATACAAATTAGAAGCAGGCCCATCAAAGCTGTTAACATTAAGGTTTGCAAGCCAAACACTAGTGTGAGCTGTCTTCCAAAACTCTGTCCGTTTAGGAAGCAGGTCAGTCTGCCGTGCTGGCCGTGTAGTATTTCTGTCTCGAGCACTTTGGACTATTTCAAGCAACCAGCACTAATAACTGATAGAAATCCACAATCAGAACGTAGCTGCTCTTCTTAGGGCTTTGAAGGCTAATCACTCTATTACATGTACATTTTTAAGTTTAAATTTTTATAGCATATATAAAGGCAGATACTATCATTGTCAGCATGTAGTTCTTAAAAGCTCTACTGTTAACAAAAAGTAGTCCTGTATTACAACTTAGCCCTTTGCATATGGGAATGTTAAAAGAAGAAGACAGGAAATACATTAGCATAAATAAAATTCTCTATACGACAGGCAAAATTATTTAACATTTCTCATTGAAGTGATGAAAACATGACACCTTAAATAAGTGTCAGACAGATAGAGATGTGAATGCAGGTTATGGACAAGCTGTGCCCAGCTATTTTTCCCCATTACAGAATTGGTAAGAGATCCAGAAGGAGGATAAGCCCTGTAATGTAGACAAAACAGTATGATATCCCAGCCTAAGACATGACATTAACAGCTTGATCTTGTAAAGATTCAAACACACACACCTACATTTACACAGTGGGAGGTCATTCCAGGATGACTATGGGATTATTTCTGAGAGCGGGGTGAATCATGTCTGTATGTCTTTGTATGCTCAAGAAAGACCAAAGGTGGAGGAGAAGGATACAGCGAAGGGCACAGTAATCCCTGGCAATGGCATATTAGTGCTGCGACCAAAAAAGAGAGAGGTGGAAGCTTTCATGCACCGTTCCCACCTTTGCTCAGGTTTACATTTGAATTATCTTTGGCTTTTCTGTTTTTATTTTCTGGAGATTAGTACCAGCATTTTGTAAATGTGCCAAACTTTGCGTAAGTTTATGTTTTAATCAGTCCAGTGATTATTTGCAGTCCTCTGGGGTTTGTTTTTTACACTCATGAATTCCAGAAGCAAACTTTGCCCCTTGCAGGAGGAAAAGCTGCCCCCTCCTCTCGGGCACAGGAATAAGAAAAGCAAATGACGAAGAAAAAAAAATTCTTAACAAATACTTTCTCCCCCTCTTTTTCTTTGGAGACTGCAGGCTGCTAATGTTAATGTGTTTCTGCCCTTTCCAGAAATACGAGGACATACTATGGTGGGATGCCAGCAGTATGTATCCCTGTCATAAACAAATCCATTTCTCTCAGTACTTAAATACTCAGGGCTTTTGGAAGCTGCTCTTTGCATAATAAATGTGTTAATATTTCCTCTACTCTGTGGCATTATTAAGTATAAACTGTTATTGTACTGGATTGAAGGGTAGTTTACACGGCACTTGTGTTTGGATCGTCTGCTTTCTGTTACCATTGCTCGAAGGGCACGTTGAAGCAATGAATGAATGATTGGACGAGCATTATTTTTTTCTTTCGTACAACCCCCTTGCTCTCCTCCTTTCCAGCTCACTCAGCACACTTTCTGCAGCGGCATTTGAGTTTTCCACATGGAAATGTGGCATTTAGCAGAATAGATGCATAAGAAGGATGAGCTACTTTTTTCTCCCTTCCCTCTTCTCCCGAGAGATACCCTGCGACTCCCTCGATTAGTCCATTAATCGCCGTAGCTCAAAATTCGGGCTGATCAAAGAAGCAGAACGAGGTTGAAAAGTGCAGATTCTGGCAATTGACTTCACTGTTCAGATTCCCCGCTGAGCTCATTTAGAGCTGGAATTAAGCTATTCCTGCTGTATTTCTCGTCCTTGGCTGGGCGATAGCGCTGCGCCCAGCGCTGCAGCGGGGTAGTGCTGAAGGCAGCACGGCCATTCCCACCGCCCGGAGCCAGCCTGCGATGGAGAGCAGCCCCCCGCATCCCTGTGCCGGGAGAAAGCTGGGCAATCTCATCTCCGTTTGATAAGAAGGTCTGTGTTTAGGTGGCGTTAGCTATTCGGCTGCAGAAAAAGTGGAGAACCTGTGAGCCGAAGGTGCCGGGGTCGATACTGATGACTTTGTGTTTTGTAATTGAAACTTCAGGTTTCTGTCTCTGGCAGCTCTCTTTACTGAGGTCGATGCGCGTGTCATGAGTGGGAAGGAGAGAATTAAAAAAACATGTAAATGGGAAATTTGTAAACAATGTGGAGTTTCTTGTAAAAGTTTTCTTTATGATGTAATGACTCACTTAAGGAATACAGTTGGTTTTAATGCCTGTTTATACGTGCAGTTAGAATCTGGGGCTGTTTTCTCTCATTAATCGTCTTGTTGGTTCTTGTTTGCTTATGGCAAAAATGCAGACTGCCCATACCTGTGTTGTTCGCTGGAGATTAACATCTGATTTTGCAATCCTTACACATCTCAAATTCCTCTTATTGTAACCAGGAGTTACAAGTTCTCCAGGAACAGTGTTGGACTCTTGCTGGCATTACTTGTGATTCTACAGTTGACCAAACTGTGCTAATGTCTCTCAAAAAGAAACAGAGTAATTGGATTTGTAAGTTCTTATCTCATTAAAGTGAATTATTGTAACTGAAATGTGAATGGCATTCTACTATGGGAAAATATTATGTATTTAATGATTTAAGATTGCTTAAGGTCAGCAAGAACAGAGAAGTGTTGATAATATCACCATAGACTGTGTGATGGTCCTGAAATGTGAGTAAATCTTTAACTGAAAAAAGTTTTGCTAGACAGTCCGGTGTTTTCCCATAGTTTAGGACTTTGTCTAAAATCTTCAACATTTATTTATGTTGTATCTTACTCTTAAAAAAGAAAAGTAGAAGAGAAGAACTGACCATTTAATAAGAACTTTTTTTACTAAGAAAAAATATTGGCAGTGAGGGGGGAAATGGAGATATCCATTTCGTGCTCGGTCCAGAGTCTTGAGCTTTTTCCTACAGAGGTGTCATATAGCTGTATGTCTATAAATTTTAATTTTAAAAAGAACTGTGACCTACATCAGGGACCATGTGTAGGATAAGATTAGAAAGGGACTCCTGACTTGGGTATGCTGCTCCATTCTAGGTTTACACAATATATAAAACCACCGTGCTTTAGTTTACAGAGGATTCTTCAAATTCCATACTTTGTAATAAAATCTGTCTGTCTGTGGTTTCATATTTTTTCTGCTTATGATAACAGTATTGAGGCTTTTCATAAGATGAAATGCTGTCTAGTTGCCTTTAAAATACATGTTGTTTTCCGTTTCTGTCTTGGTGAAGCAAGAGGGAGGGTACCTGTCTGCTGCCTAGATTGCTGTCAAACTTAACTGAAAGTAAACTTGAAGTGTACTCTGTTCTCCTACCAGAGCGTGTTTTCTCCTTCTGACCAGGTACCAAAAGGCTTTTCCTGCTGCACCAACATTTTCCAGATAAAACATTTTTGCCAATTTCTGAAGAAATATCAGGACAAGTGCCCCCTGAGACATGCTGGAAGGAGTCCTGCCCCCTAGATTATAAACTGAAAACAGTTGGCCGGAATAAGGAATTAAAGTAATCCCTGATATAGGAGCACGAGAATGAGATGGCCTTCTGTGTGTGCCCTGAGTTCCTAACCCAGCTGCCCTGCAGGCTCCCCTTTATCGCTGTTCCTCCATCCCTACGCTGTGCGGAAAACAAAAGGCCAGCCGAGCGGCCGGGGAGCTGGAACACACGCCTGCAGATATTACAGCCTGTAAATGCATTGTATTTTTAACAGGAGTTCGTGATTGGAATGACGGGAAGGAAATGAGCAGAAAACATCCTAGTCTATCTCTATATAAAATCTTGCTTGGGAAAGATACAGTTACCACAGTAATGATCGGCCGCTAATTGATTCATTGTGCTGGGAGACAAGTGCCGAGCGGAGGAGCCAGCAGGGTCATTTGCTTGCTCCGACTCCACTTTGGCTGTTTGCTGAGGAAGGGCAGTAGAGGGTTATAAAGCCGCTGCCACTACATTCAGCGCATGTTTTTCTCAGAAAAGAAGAGACACCGCCGGCCAAGATCTCTTTCCTTTGGAAACTGTGGCTGGGAAGGGCCCCTCTGGCTGGGGAGACAAAGTGGGCAGTCAGACGGCCACTTTCCTGCATCCCAGGCAGGCACCAGACGGCTGAAGGAAGAGAGGCACCAGGCGGAATTAGATTGCCGGCCTGCGTTGGACACTAAGGCAGAGAGGCAGGCCTCATTGCTCTGCAGCTGTTCATTTTTCCCCCTTCTCCCTCCCCTGCCCTCCTCTCCCTCCTCCCGGCTGACCCCGGCGGCGGCCGCAGCTCTTGCCCCAGGGAAACCTCGCCGACTTGGGGAGAAGCGTCGAGGGTTTCTGGGCTCGTTTTTATCAGCCTTCATACCCTTCCCTCAAGTCCAGCAGCACATGGGGAGAGAAAGGAAGGTACTAAGGGAAAAAAATACCCCACTTTTTGGCAGGCTGGGACAGGGGACGGGGCAGCAACAGGCAGACGTCTCGGTGGCACCCTCTCAGGAGAGGCAGCTGGGTGGCATCGCTGGCGGGTCCTGGCATCCCCTCCGAGCGGACAAGCAGGAGCGCCTGCGAAGGAGCCCCCTGAGATGAGGCACTCCCTGCAGCAGGGTTTACCAGACGTGAGATTTCCTCTCTGGAGCTGTGACACCGTTTACAGGGAGCTCCCAGACCAGTGCCTGGCAGCGTGAGTGTCGGTTGGGGTCGATTTGGTGGTGGTCTCACTGGCAAAAGAGCCACCACACCGAAATGTTCTTGACCTGACTGTTAACAGAAGAGATTTTTTTGAACCTCGGAGAACTTGCAGGGGTCTCCAGCCCTCAAAAACTGGCTCAGGCCAGACCTGCAGGTTTGTGTGTACCTCATACTCCCAAACTGCCTGAACCTCGCGTTTCTTCAGGAAACAGAGTTTGTTTGCTTAATTGCTCTCACTCCACTCCTGGATTTAAACATTTAAAAACGTGTTTCCGTGCTTCCGCAATGAGGCTGCAGTCGGCTTTCAGCTCACCTGCTTTGCAGAGAGGGGCTTTGCTGTCTGCCTGCTGCTCAGCCAGCCTTCCCGGCTCCGGTCACCTCCAGCAGCAATGTCAAGCTAACCCAATTTTGCAGCTGGTATCGAGCGCCAGAGGCAAGCTGTGTAGATGTCTCTTTAATTTCTGCACTTGTAGAACTGAGTGTGTGTTTTCCCTCCAGTTCCACTGACTCACACAGTCCTTGGGGGTGGAGGCAGGGGGAGAACAAGGCGGCTATAACCCAGGTCTGATTTACTCATCTGGTACAGCCAGTGGTCAGTGAGCCCTTCGCCTCTCTGTCCACAAAGATACTCCCTCTCGGGAGCCTGTTTGGCCTCCCAGTTATAATTACGGCATCAGTAGTTTCGTACTTGACTCTCCTCCTAGGCCGACTGCAACTTCTCTGCCGGGGTGTCGTGTCTGGCTGATCGCACTGAAACGTGAAATGCCCGGGGAGCCGGCCGCGCGACGCGGGGCGTGCAGCCCCACGTGGATCGGGGCTGTCATGGCACACTAATCTCTTTATACGGGGCGTATGTGCTGCTTAATTTTTACGATACCCTTAACACCATAAACCAGAGCTTGAGGTGGTCGCCGGTGCAGGCTTTTGGCACGTTTCTTTGAAGGCACGAAACGGTGGTGGGGATCTTTGCTGAGGGCCACTGGAGAGGTGGAGGCTGTCATTCCTGGAAAGGCAGCGCAGCTACCTGGTGCTTTGGTGGTCAGAGGGATTTGTGTCTGTAAGAAATGGATTTAGAAATAAGGTACAGTAGCATATAAGTGACTTTTTTTTTTTTTCCCAGTCTGTTCAATGTGCAGCCTACAATAGCTCTGCCAGTTAGATTTGAGTTAGAACCGGCCCCACAAGCTGCAAAGGCTCCTGAGCCTCCTTGCCGGGTCCGGAAATCCATTGTGGCGTCCTGATTAGCGCTGGTGAAATCGGAAACCTTTCTCAGGGCAGATAACAATCTCGCAAATGAAAATATAACCTGTTAATCCTGAATTTGAACAAGGATGGTTATGCAACTCCGGGCCAAATCCTGGATGCGTCCTATCCGTGCGCCTCGTGGTCGGAAAGGGTTTGCTGATCGGGAAGGGGGGGATTGCCGCCCCCTCTCCCCAAAGCACCCGTGCTTTGTGCCAGGTCCGTGGGCAGAGGCAGGAGCAGGGTGCTGGGGGTGGGGGGAGGCTCAGCACAGGAATTGGGGTTCACATACTGGGAGCAACCCCTCTGAAGCTCTTGGCTGAAGTAGCTTAAGACGGGGCCTCTGTTTAATGTTCCTCCCTATGCCAGTCGCCGCTGACAAAGGAGGGGTGGTCTGCTGGGGACATCCACGCTTTTGCAGTCTCGTTATAGTCCCTTTAATTATGGGTAAGAATAGGTTCTATTTTTTCCTATGTTAATAACAAGTTCCAGGGTATAAAGAACTCTGCAATTAAAACAATATGCCTAACGATTTACCATTTCACACCTATACAGTCTGCCGGAGCCTTGTCTATGCAAGGAATTTTTTCTTCTGCCCTGAATATTGTATAAGTGTTTTACAAAGAGCACAGGGATGCTCCAGTCATTAAGAAATGCCAGCCAAGGTACATTGTGGCACCAGGGAGCAGAGAACAAATAGCTATGCCTGTGCTGGGGCCGTAAAGAGCTCTCCTTTTGGACATGCAGCCATGGTTTGTTTGACTACTTCTGCATATTGACCTCTGTTTTTTTAAGAAAATGACAAACAATCAGGATTGCGTTATTGTAGGGCCCGTTAAGTCCTTCAGAGACTTTGCGGTGTCTGTTGGTGAGAACGGCACACGTGTGGCCATCGGGCTGTGAAACACCTCTGCCGCTCTGCTGCATTTGGCTGCGTGCGGGCAGAGGCTGCGTATCCCTTGCTTTGTGCATGTGGAGGAGCCAGTCGATATGTAAAAATACGTGGAAGTAGGCCTGGGGACTCCAATCGCATCGCCCAAGGAGATAGGGGCCGTGGGGAGAGGGGAATTCACCTCTGCTCTCAGCGGGGAGGCATGGCGCGCCGTCTCTCATTTCTGAGCCTGGCTGCGATGTGTTTGATGTGGAGCCTGCGAACGGAGTTGCTTAAATATACAAGCACGCCTAAAAATGTACAAATAAAAGCAGCGCTATTTTAAGACTCTGGAATCAGGGGTTATAAATAGCCCGGCTGGTGCGTTACTCCTGGCTGGGTGTGTCGGTCCTAAAACATCCCCACAACTGTCACTTCCCTTTGAAGCGGCTTGTTGGCTAACGACCGCGCCGTGGAGCCTCCTCTGCACTTCCCCGTTCTCTCGATAAGCACAGGTCAGTGGTAAGATGCTCTCCAGGCCGACGTGTCCGTCACCCCAGCCCTCGCTGTGCTGCCCTGGGTCTGCGAGCGCGCAAGCGGAGAGGTGGGTGCGCTGCGGGGCTGCGGTGGTGGGAGGCAGGGCTGGCGGGGCGAAGCGGAGCTCACCCTGCTGAGCACAGGCCGTGGAGCCAGGGATGCCAAACCCCGGACAAAAGGCAAAAGAGTTGCGCAGTTAAGCGCTGGTTCGGGACGTGTGAGAGGTGAGTTCAGCGCACCCCGTTGTCAGCCTCCCTCTGTGAGTGGTTGGGACCCACCTTCCTGCTGCCGTCATTTAGGCTTGTCCTGTGGCCAGTGGAGGAGAAGATCTCTAGAGGGTAATTTCACCTCACCCTGGTGTGCACCTCCGAGATGGGATGGATGGCCTGAGGGGGGAGAAGCCTGGACAGCAGGCTTAGGCTTGGCCCTTGTCTGCTGGAGGTACCTTGCTTCTCCATCTTTGGAAGCAGCAGCAGCTGTGGTGATCCGATATACGAAAGTCTGTGAGGTTGGAAGTCACACAGGCACCTTGAACAGCTGACTTCTGCCTCAGAAAGCATTTTCGTTTCTGTCTGTTCTCCCGTGCGGTGGCTGGAGAGAAGTGTCCTTGGTGGTGTTCCACCACCTCAGCACCGCGGGCGAGCGGCGGGGGGACAGGCTCTCCACTGGCAACTGCTTCCGACAGGAATTCTGGCCGACTCCTGCACCGAGTAATGATGTGTTTATTTGCAATATATGGAGCCAGGAGACGTCTCTGGGTGATAGGGATCTGGAGACTCGTAAACAAAAGAAGGCAAGGTTGGAACTCAAACTGTAAGAAGGCTTGTTTGGGTCTAAAGAAAACAACTATAAAACCAAATAATGACAGTGTTCAAAAAGATCTGCAGTGGTGTATCTCAGGACAAAGGTGCAAATGTATCTGCCAAGCCCCCGCGCTGGTAGGGTGCCAAAATCTGGGTTATTCTTACAGGGAGCTCTAAGCAGCCTGTACCCAGATGGTGAAGAAAAGGGAGCTTGTTCACCACTCCTTCTTTTCATAACAGATAGAAATGGGCCAGGAATCTTTCCCCGTGTAGCTCAGTCTTCCCCAGGAAGGGGGGAGCTTATTTCATATTCTCTCAGTGGAGGAAAGCTTGCAAACAGGCTGTGTCTAGCATCTTTAAAAGAAGCAAAACCCCCTGATGTCTGAAGGTTTCCGAGAGTTCAGGCCCAATTCTTCCTCCATAGCCTGTCTGTAACACGGAGGAGCCGTGTCCTGACGTGATGCTCCCCTGGCGCAGAACAAGCCATGTGTATTTTATGGTGATAGAGAAGATGATTTCCATCAAGAAATGAATGGGAACGACAGCAGTGACAAATAAAGATCTTCTGGGTTCAAAACCGATAAGCTTCTCCATTTTCAAACCTGGATGTCTTGAACTAACCACCTAGAAGGAGTACTTTGACAGTCTGCTGACGGCAGTGGGCATCTGCTGACCGTCGGGGAGCTTCGGAGGGGTGGACTGGCCACGGATGTGAAAAGGTGCATTAAGCGCCAGGTCAAAAATTAAAGCCTGAGTCTGAAAGTGGAGTTGTTACTTTAGTCTGAGAACGGGGACTTGTCCTATTGCTCGCTGTGGTCAGAGCTGCTCCTGGAGGGCAACAGAAGGACTGATTTAATGCTCCGTGTCTTTTTTCTTTTACGCTGAACTCTTAATTACGCCTGCATTTCACTGCAGATTAGCAGGGAGCGTGGCGCAGAGCCCGAGACCCCTGGGGTGCAGCGAGTGCCCAGATACCCACTGCCTGGGCCCTGGGCTGTGTTTACAGACGAGATCTGTGCCTCTGCCAGGATGCACACGCATGCGGGTACACACGCACATACACACATACATGCACATGCACACCACACACTCTCCTATAGTACAAAGAACCTCAGTTTGCTTTTTATTCCTCCTCCCCACCCCCCTTTTCTATAATCATTGCAAAACAGGAACAAATGAGTGTGTCACTTTAAACCATGAAACCACTTAGTCCGTAAAGACAGATTTGGCGTCTTTGTGCTGGCAGTGACAGGGCAGCGCGGCGCTCCATAGTGATCCCACTGTTCTCCCTCTGCCCCGCACCCCGCTGCCGCTCCCCACCCCCGCCGAGGTTTGCTCCGTGTTTGCCTGCCTCTGTTTTTGTGGTTGGTAACCAGCAAAAGAATGGAATGGATTTAATGATTTGTTGGCTGCGGTGCCGGCATGATTAAGTCAATAAAGCTGCAAGTTGAAAACAGTGTAGTTACAGTATATGACTTTAACCTTGTTAATGCGTGTTTATGTCCTCCTGCCCACTGTATAGCTGTACGTTGCATAAAGAAGATCTGCCCAATCTTTAACCCATTAAATAATTCATAAAGTGAGAGCAGACATCAGCTACTTGCGGAGCGGATCAGTAACCACGGGGTCAGCAATAACTTTGGCTCCCTGGACCATATCCAGCATGTTTAAACTCTGGTGATGTCACCAGGCGAGCTTCTAACCTTAATCACTCGGATGGGAACAAAGGGAAGTTAACCGTTGACGTGCGGTGTCTCCGCGGAAGAACCGCTTGCCAGTGCTCCGCAACATCTCTGCCCCGCCGGGAACGTGGACTAGCTCCAGCCTCCTTGCTTCTTTTGTGTGCTTCCCTCTTTCCTTACGGCAAGAGTGTGATGGGCCAAGTGTGGGAAGGCACGTGTTTCCTAGGCTCCTGTTAGCTGAAGGGACAGAGGCACCAAACTTCCACAGAATTTCAGGGAAACGTTGGCTGATTTGAGCAAATGGTATTTGGAGGCACTTGGATGTGTTTTTTATCGTGATGAATTTGGAATGAAAAGGATCTCCTGCTGTGTAAATGAAAGACAAGGATCTACAATGGGGATGGAAGGGGGCAGAAGCCAGGGATGCAGGAGAGGATGTGGAGTGAAGCAGGAATGTTCTCACCACCGTTAAAAGCTCTCACAACAAAATGTCAAGCAGGACTTGCAGGAAAATCCTAGGATTCTCACCCGTAACTGCCTCAGCCAGCCTCTTCTTTTCGTACCAGTCAAAATGTAGGGCTGACTCCTAGCACGCAGCCCTCTTTGCTCAGCTCCCAGTTGGGCACTGAGGGATTCTCCAGGTGCGGTGATGTCCGTAGTTGTTGAAGCTGCTGCTTTTGCTGGCACATAAGGGTCGAGTCATGGGATCACGGGGCGTGTGGCCAGGACCTGCTGCGCTCCACTGGTCTGTGTAGCCAGGCTGGAGGCCCTTGGGGACTGCGAGGAGTTGGTGTAGTTTAGTGCTGTTCTGAGATGCAACCAGCTGTGGCCGGACCCGCTGGAGAGATGCAGAGGGGAGGACACGACCAAATCTTGTATGCAGAGTGAACCAGCAGAAGCCCTTCCAGCTCTCGCTGGTGGGTGGGCAGCGTGGACGCAGTTCTGCTGCAGGTCTTTGGGGCCGTGACCCGAGGGCGTGGGAGAGGCACAGTTTCAGGAGGCTGAAGACGGAACCCTCCACTGCCCCGGGAACTGACCCTCATTCTCCTGTTCAGGGAGAAACTTTTAATTTGTTTTGGGGGGAAACTGAGACAGAGGGAGAAATGAAGTGACTTGTCCGTAGTCACGTGAGGAAACTATGTATGACAGAACTGGAAACTGAACCTGGTCGCGTGAGCCCGAGTCCCTACAGTCAGCTTTTTTCCAGTGACTCAGGCACGAAACAAACTCACCATTGAAGATCACCTCCTTCAGAGGTGGCTTGGGAGTTCGCCTTTAACGATCCCATTTTCTACATCTGCTTCTGACAGACTGCATGGTCGCAGCCTCGCAAGCTAACCCTCCGCTGTGTGTCTGACGGGACGCTTGCTAGTGCGAGTAAACCCCTGGGAGGCTCGTGTGCCTGTCGGCACAGCATATGTCCGGGTGGGTCTGCGAACACCTCTGTGCTGTGCACGTCTTCAGGTCCAGGACTGCTGGGGCTGTTAAAGGCACCCAGGTAGAAACTCTCACCTGGTTATCTGTGAGCCAGATGGCTGCGTACAGCAGAGCATGTCTCAGAATCCACTACATCAGCCCAGCAGCAAGTTTCCAGGTGCCAGGAGATACGCACCCTGAGCTGGAGATTAGAGCCAGGACCTTCAGTCTGCTGTTGCCAGCATCTGCAGCCAGAGACCCTGGGGGAGACTGACCCCCAGAGCTAGTGCTGATGATTCTCAGTCACTTAGTTATTCCCTGTTGCTTTATGGGTGTGCTAATGAAGACGCTCAAATTAATCTACCCTGCTGCTTTTTTTTGTTTGTTTGTTTGATTTGGTTTGATTTTGCCATAACCCAGAACAGCAGTCTCTGCTTCAGAGAAGATGCTCCAGGATTTATGGCAAGTCAAATCTGATCCAAATAGAAATGCCATGTGCCAGTTTCTTTGTTTTTAGCTTGGAAGGTTGTGTGATGCTCCTGAAAATCTTTCCTTACCGGTCTATTGATTTCGATAAATGAACCCACATACACCGAGTGATGTTTTATTATCGCTCACCCACCATAGGGTGTATAGCAGCTGGTAATTTTTGTGCATTGACTGCATTTTTTTTTCTGCTTGATGGAAAACAGAGTCGCTCCAAGTGTATGCTAATACTGAATGGGGGGTCCCAACTTCTGACCCATAGCTAATACCGTGCAAGTCACAGGAAGCTACCAGGGATTCTTGAGCTGGAGTTCGAAATGCCTATGTTATCAGCAAATAAACACCATTAATTGCTTCTAATATGTCATGCAGTGGTTAAATGACAAGATCCTTATTAATATGCATGTATATGAGCCTTTTCAGTGTGTGTGAGGGGGAGTATGAAGTGATAAAATTATTTAAAATTAGTGGGGAATATTTACAGGAAGACATAAAGAACTGTCAGTTGAGGAAAGCAGCATTTTATGTTCTTGTCCCGGATGACCTTGCTCCAAGGACAAATCAGAGCTTGATGAAATGAAGCTGCAGATGGCTAGTGATCTCAACTCTGTAATAATGAAATGACACAAGAAAAAAATGAGACATCTACAGTTTGTAAATACAATCTGAATGGAAGGGGAGAAAAGGAATTTTTAAGGGGAGATTGAGTTGACTTGGTTACAGCAGTTCAGCTTCGGGTGTTTTAATAATAATTCCCATTTAAAAAAATAATGGAATCGCTCCTTGTTCCCCATGCTGAAGGTCACCTTAATACATTTTTCTTTTTTAACATGTCAATATCTTGGTTTTAAAAATCTGATCATGAGGACTACCTAGTCACAGCCTACTTTGTATCCATTATTTTAGCATGTTATTTACCACTGCATTTTGTTTTGTAAGTCGCGGTGGGCATTTATGGCACCTGATTGGGTAGACGATCTGATTACAACCATTTTAGGTGTTTGAATAGTTTCATCTGTTAGGAAAGAGTAAGATTGTGAGAGGTTTAATACTGAAAAAGTGATGTGATACTTTGTGCCAGAGCATGCTTTGGTTGTGTGCTCACAAGAGCAATCAGGAGTACATACTGCTGGGTTTTGCATGTGGGCAGGTTTTCATGCAAAGGGCTGCTCAGAAGCGGTTAGACGGCCAACTGCTATGGAAAGTTAATGAGACTTGGGCATCTGCCTCTGCAGATTGAACCTTTGCATGAAAAGGAAAAAGAAATTCATGGAAACACTAACTTGGGGAAATCAAGGGATTCACAAATCTCTGTGATCCAGACCACCTCACTAGAGTTCACAGAGCTTTTCAGAAACGGGTGTGTAGAGAACTGATTTCTCCCATTAGTTCAAGATTTCCTGACTTTCACTTTGGTAGAGTGAAATCTTCACTTTTTTTTTTTTTTTTTCCTGCTCTACCTAAGACATAAATTCACCAGCCAGTCATTGCATTTCTCTGTTAGCAGCTTCTGCCGGCTGTTGAGCTAACCTGGCTCCTTTGGAATCTCATCGACACCTCTGAGAGCATACCTTGACATAACACAAGCATTACTTGAGTCAAACCACTTTATAGATACAAGATGTTGTAGTTTGTCATCACAGCTCGCGCAACCTTGTAGAGACCGGCAGAAGGACTACCAGCTGAAATTGGGTGAGATAAATATAGTTTTAGATTATCTCATTGGATTTATAGGCAAGCTGCCCTCTATGGGAACGAGACCGTGGTGTCCAGGGTTGGAGAATCATGATAGCTCTACAAGCCAAATATAAATATTTTGTTCTGTGAAGAGAATTCAATTTTGAATCTTGACTATATGTTATATAGACAGGTACAAAACACCCCTCTCTGCATCTTTGGGTGTGTACACATAAGAACAATATCAGATACAGCTTATGTTTAAGTACGGTGGTACAAAAGCTGCTGGGGATGAGTTCAGCCTTAGAGCGTGGCTCTCAGCTAGAAGAGAAGCGTGTTAGCGCTGCGGGTACCACGGTCTCGTGGCTGTTGGGGTCTGGCAGAGCTTCCATGGGTCTCCAGTCCTGCCGAAAGGTTTGCCTTTTGCTCCGGATGGTGAAGCAAAGCTGGTCTCTGGGCTGCCTTCACTGGTGGCCAGGGAAGTCATCTGGGCCAAAGGATCTGTTTGCAGCGAGCTGCTGTTGCTGGTCTTGATCGTGCGTCCCAACACGCACGGCAGTCCCTGGGAGGCTGTGTGTCTGTGATGCACCCGTGCTCCCATCCGTGCTGTGCCGTGGGCTCTTGGCTGCTCCCAAAGCCGTTTGCCACATTCTTCCAAACATCGTGGTGCTGGTAACAGCATCACAGCTTGATTTCAACTTGCCCGCTAAAGGGTGCGTTTTCATCTGAGAGAAAAATCACTGTTGCAATAATTCACTCTGGATTTTCTGTCTTGCTGCTGCTCTGATCGCTGCTGCTCTTCAATGGCATGTTTTGATGGATGAAACCAGCTCTGAAAAGATTTGTAGAATCTTTGGACAAAAGCTTTAACTAATTTGATTGATTTTTATAAGAGGGGAAGTGGACTCAGTTTCCATCTTACTAAAATTCTGGGTGCATTTTTAAAAGCACTTTGGATACTTTGATGGGATTTTGTTTTGTTTTGAAGAGCATGCCGTGTAAGAGCAGCTGTAGGGAAAGAAGTGTTTCATCTGCCTCGCTTGAAGGGAGGGGATCCTGATACAGTTGCTACCCAGGTGTGGTCATCTTGTCATCGCTCCTAGCAAAGGAGGAGGACTACCCTGGAAGGCAGCTGTGCATGCTCATGGAATCATAGAATCATTTAGGTTGGAAAAGACCCTTAAGACCATTAAGTTCAAGCATAAACCATAAGCCTTGCTTAAAGTGCAAGCCCAATTACTTAAACCTTACAGTTTCATCCAGGGAGGGAAAATGCATTGCTGTTTGAAAAGAAAGAGAAACTTAAAAGAACTTTTTTGTTAAAAAGCTACAAAACTGTATACCCATGGATCACTTACAGTCTTCAAACAAAGCCTTTTCCTGACAGCCCCCAAGATAAGCTTAGGAACTTGAGTCTGGTAGTATTTCACATGCTTTTATATCAAGTAAATGGGTGAAAGATGGGTGAAAAAAAATCCACTGAGCTGCACAGTTTGTTTTATCAACGTTCATACATTGTGTTAAAACAAACAAGCAAACAAGCAAAAAGCTTCGGAGTGTTTCTGAACTGAAAGGCTGTTTTATCTTGAAGAGCATCTCTGAATTGCGAGCAGAATAGAGGAGAGAAGAAAGACAGAAAACTTCCAGAGAGAAAATGGAGAGTTTTGTTAAAAGGCGAGAAGCAGAGGCGAGCAGCATACGGAAGCCCCGACTTCTGCGTGAAGCAAATGATGGTGGCATCTCACAGACATCCCACTCTTGAGTGGGCTGACACAATCATTCTGCCAAACCATGACCCTGGGTTTTGTTTGCTTTGTTTGTATGCATTGGCCAAACAGATTCACCATCTTAGTATCTACTTGGATTCACAGCTGGGGAGGCAGTGAGCCTCCACTGTGAAGGTGGCATCAAGGTTTTCCATGGGCCGCCCAAGGTTACGAGACACTGGGAGTCTACGTGGCTTCTCTGGACATCTAAACGTGAAACTCTTACAACCGTGAAATTCTGTGGGTGAGGCAGCTATGACACTATTAGTGTTTTGATTGCTTAGTTTGTAGTATTTGTAGAGTTGTTGTGCCTAGGAGTCTTGTGCCTAGGAGTCTTGGTCCTGGACTTCAGAGTGGAGTGCCGCCCAGGCCTGAAAGCCCACCAAGGAGATGCAGCGCACCGGCTAGGCAGAAGACGATGCACCGGCAGGCAGGCGGGAGCAGGGGGGAAACGCAGAGGCATCACTCTGAAACCAGTATTTGCATTTCCTCAGCGGAGTACAGAGCTCTCCATACGTAACAGATGTTCTTAAAATACAGAACAAAACTCGGTTAATGAAACTTCACCCCACCCCTGGAGCGTAACTGTCCCTGCCGTGAATACGGATCCACCCAGGGTCCCTGGCCGAGCAGCCGCGGCCCCGGAGTGGGTCGGAAGCACCAGCGCCGGTCAAGTCCTGTAGCCGTGTTTTTCCTCTCTGGTTTGTTGGTTTTTTTCTTTTATTTTTCCTGTGTGATGTCTCGATAAATACTCCAAGCTATCTTTGGTTACAAAAAAAACCTGGTGGCAAAAGCAGTTTGTCCCTTTCTCGTATTGACAGCGAACACCTACCCTGAGCGACCCGTTTCTTTTGGTCTTTTCTGCTGAGGTGCTGTGCCTCATCTCAACAACCCTGCTGGTTTAAGGTCTGTAATTACTGGGTTCAGCTGGATGCCCCGCTGCAAGTGGAGGGAATATTTCTAAATCAGCAGTGTCTTTTGAAATGGAATAAACTTTTTAAATGCCGGTACTATGTGCAGATTAGACACGTTTGCGTCCTTCTACTTCTGCGAACGCTTTCAGTTAGGAAGTGCAGTTCTTCCCCAGCTCTGCAAATATCTACTGAAATTTGCAGAGCTGCCGGTCTCTCTCTCAGTAACCTTGCCGTGACCTGGTTATCTGTTAGAACCACCAAGAATTCGGTCTTTAATTAGTCCATCTGTTAACTATTGAAATTCATGGCTTAGTTTTATTGTCTGGGTCTGTAACATAATGCTGAATGGTCTCACCTGGCAGCTTATTTCTTATAAAGCAAATGTGCCTTTCCAAGAGCCATTTTGGTGCAGATAACTGTCTTTTCAGCACTGGACAAATGACTCTGTCTAGCAGCCTGCAGTCCCCTTCATGCCCTCACTGAAATAAATTGTACGTCTCCAATAGCTCTGGGCTTAAGTCAATACAATTTAACATGTACGTTTCTTTGTTAGATTCTTTGGAGTTACACCGTGAGAGCAGATGGGAAAGTTTAATAATGATAAATGAGTTTAGTGTTTTCACGTAGTCCTAAAAAACAATGAATGCTCTTTATTAAAGATTAGAGGGATTTTTACATATTTGCCAAAGAGCGATTAAAGCTCTAGCTTGAATCCTCAGAAAGTCTTGCTTTTAAATTCTTTTTGGACTGTTTGTTAATGAGGATTCAGAGGAATTAGAGGCCATAAATTTCTCCATTCTCGCTTAAGTGAAGCCACAAAGTGATTACTGGATATATAACTAAGTGCTGAGGACTGGAGTTTATCAGCCGCGTTCACAGAGAACAATTCATCTCCACGCTTATTTGCTGCCGTTGTGCGTCTCGTGTGTGATCAGATGCCGGGCCGGGCAGGTCGAGCCCGTCAGTGGATCTTTAGAAGGCTGCAGATTCAGAAATACACGTGGCAGGTCTCGCTGGGGCTGTTCGCACGGTTTGCGTGAAGCCTGTGCCCGAGTGGTCTGTTGGACCAGAGCCGTGCCCAGGACGGTTGGACGCAGCGATCTGCAGATGCGTTTGCCCAGGCTGAACAGCCTGACGTCGTGCACCGGCCGGGCGGCTGGAGGGACTGGTCGCACTGGGCTGGGCAGTGGCTGTTACAGCTACAGTCAGGGGCTGGCTGCGGACACAAGCAGTACACGTTCCTGCAAACCTGGAACCTGATTCCTTCCTCCTTGCTCTCAAAACTAGTGGGTGAGGTGCTAACTCAAAACCACGAAGCTAGCCCCAGTGCCTTTCTGAACAGCAACTGCCGCATGGAAAGCCCGGGGAGCACGGCGGGAGCTCCGGACCTGCTGTGCGACAGTTTGCCTAGCAACAGAAGCACATGCTCTCAAACACATGCTCTCCAGTTCCAGGCGTGCCGTTTGGTTAGGGATTCTGCCCGTTTGATGCTTTAATATGAGTTTTTGGAGGGAAAAATAGCAAAAAACCTGATACCTACATGCAAACGCATTTTTTTTCTGAAGTTGCAGAACTAGAATCGCCTGTAGCCGCCTGTATCCTCCAGTGCAGCTTGCGGCTGGCTCAGCCGCACGACCCTGTGGGTGTGAACACCCGCTTCCAGCGTTCCCCACTTCCACGTTAGAATCCTCCTCTCTTTGCTGTCTTCCTGGATTTTAAAATGGGATAGTCCAAACTACAGACGAGTTAAGATTATGGCTTGTTTGGCTTGGCCTTACTGTGGGAAGGAAAGTGATTTTTCTTGGGAACTGATGAAAAGGAAAAATGTTTAAAGTTCATTAACCTTTGGTACAGATAGCAGTGTCCTTTAGACTACAACAGAGCTATTCTTAGTCATGACGTTTAAATGATTTTTTATTGTAAGGGAATACAGTAGTTCCCACTAGTGGCGAAAAGAGAGAACCTTTTTCCTTTTTCTTTTTTTTTTTTGGCTTAACCTAAATGTGAACTGTAGAAGGCAAGATTTGTAGTTCGTTCCTTGTCTTCCCATCTATGCTATTTTGTCCTAATTTCCCCAAAAGCAAAACTTGTATCTATAGATTGTTTCTTTACTGGCTAATTTAGTGTTATACAACTTTGCTCCGAAAAATTCCGCAACCCATTCTGTGTATTTGCAAATGAACTTCCCTGATTGTCGTTATTGCTATAGGGTGCCTGCAGAAAGCCCCATATAATTAAGCTGTTGTACTGCCACAGCACAAGAGCTGCAAATTAGCAATGTGATTTACACTTCTTTACCATTAATAACATGGAAAAATCAACATTATTTTCTTGATGATGCTTAGGAGAAATTAGAATGAGGTGGACATGATTAGGAAAAGCGACTTTAATGTTATGACTTGTTAATGAAATAGCCCTGAGCTAGACATCAGAATGATTCTCCTTGCACTAAACTCATTTGCTTCAGTAAGCACAGACCCTCTGCACGCAACAAGACAAGTTTGGAGGAAATTGGATAGATGGCAGGGATTTTGGTGGTATGAACATTTCAGTGTCTTTCATGTGCAGAGTACACAAACTGAATCCCTGCACTTTCAAATATTCCCCTAGAGGCAATCTGCATTATTCAAAGCTTAAATGTGGCTGCAGAATCCTGTCTGACATGAAAGCAGAGTGCTAGCTTGACATGAACTTTCATATTTACATCTGTAGTAAACCATATTTACTTTTTCCTCCCCTCCCTCTTTTTCTGTGGGAGAAAGGGAGTAAAATGAGTAGGAGGGAAGGGGGAGGAGCAGAGATGTTCAGCAGAATTGTAAGCAAAGCGCCAGTAATAAAGTCTAGTCTTATGAGACTGCCCATGAATAGGAATGATAATGAGAGCGGTGATGAGCTGTAGGTTTGTGTCTTTTAGTAAATTATCTCGCAGGCATTTACATTTCGTAAATTGTGCTTTTCCATAATAGACCAAAGTGCTACAACAAAAGGAGGCACCATAAAAATGAGCAATTTCAGTGACCTTCTTGGTAATCGCTCTTACGAAGACCATCTTGGAAGGTGTTGGGTGATTCCTCACGGTGAAGCTGCTGTGGAAAGGCTCCCCAGGCCCGAGAAGCTTGCCTGGTGACAAATGCCTTCCAAGGCTTTCTTCTGGCCACTCTGAAACATGGCTCGTATCCTGTTTTCTCCATCTGAGCATGCTTCTAATTGTCAGATATCAAAAGGCAACAACCGTTTTCTTCTTGCTTATCTCCTGATAACATTGATTCTCAAACAAAGGATGTGGGCTTCCATTCTGAAAACAAAGGAAGCATGGCCCAGCTAAGGATGCTGGATATAATATACATACGTCTCCCTGCCAATAATAACAAAACAGCATAAATAATGTAGAAGCTGTATGTGAAAATGGAGAACGGGGAATATGTGGGTACTGCCGTTCCTGAGTACGGCACTTACAGACTCTTGTCCTCAGTGAGGCCTTGACTTCTTCACTCGTTTTTCTCTTCTATTTCCTTGACTACCTGCCAGCTCCTAAGACGTTTAGACTTCAGTTATTTTTTTTAATTCTTTTTTCCTTTTGGGTTGTGTGTTCGTGGTGTTCTTGTGATTCTTTTTTTCTCTTCTCCCTGCAAGGCTCTTTGGAGGCAAGTCCTCAGCTAGTGAAAGTCAGCTCCGTTCTTTCACTGAGGACTTACGGCGAGGCCGGTTTGCACCAGCCAGGAATCAGGCCCCGCTGCATTACAGATTTATGCCCAGCCATGACCCAACCCTGTGTTTTTGCATGTTCTCCTCTCCTTTCATGGTTAGCTCTCCTTGTTTGTCCGATGATGGAACCCACAAGTACCACTTCAGTCCCAGGCCCAGGTCTTCCCTATCTTTCCATATCCCTGGTCTCATGGCACCTTTTCCCCTCTTCTGCCTTTAGTTTGCTGTTTTCTTTCGCTGTAGGCCTCTCATTTATATCCAGTTGCCAAATCCTACCCTGATGCAACTTTTCTTTCCTTCTGTCTTTCAGTGTAACAGTTGGGGAACTGGTGGGAAATGCGACGCTTTACTCACATCCCTTCTGCCAGCCAGGCAGCCGTGTGACTCCAGTAGTGGCAGTGAATCAGTCCCGTAGCCTTGGGCTAGTCACAAAGAATTCTGGATTAACCTTTTGCTTCTCTCACTTCTTCTTGTGCTGGTCCTCAGAAATCAGAGCAGTCCCCTGCCCCTCGCTGTCCTGAATCCATGGGGTGCTTTGGCCTTGGGACAGCCAAAGACCAGAGAGAGGACATCAGCAGAGAGGATGAGGGCTTCTGTTGTTGCCTCCCTGATGAGATTAATTTTCTTTTTTTGTCTTTCTTGGCAGGATCAAAATGCTGGAATTGTTGCCAGACTTCAGGAGCCGGGCTCCATCCCAAGCGGAGGCTCTGTGCCGGCACCAGCCACGGTGAATGGGTACACGATGAGGAACCATTTACTGAAGCAGCAGATAATGAAACGACAGCTGATGCAGGTACGCTGCCGAGCGCCTGTGTGGGCTCCTGTGCCGTCCACTCACTGGGAAGGACAGGACTAACTGGAAGGGGGAAATCACCGGTCAGCAAACACTAGGGAGTGACCCTGGAATTGCTGGGTTGAGTCAGACTAGGGCTGTGCTGAGTCCAGGATGTCATGCCAGAGAAAGGCCAGGGCCAAGCGCTGCGCAGCAGGTCCGAGTGCAGATCTGCCCACTCGTATGCAGTCACCTCCGTATCGCTGCCGTCACCCTTGGTCAGCCACAGATCTGGGAGGGGAGATGCAGAGAAGGGAGGCTTGGAGAGTGAGTCAGCCCCAGGAGAGATGTTCTCCGTGCTTGCCTTTCTCTCTGGTTCCCTGGAGATTTACCAGAGCAGATGTCAGACTGCAGTTTGTCCAGGACTTTTCCGGTCTCTCTAGCAACAGAAGTCCCTGTACGAGGTTAGTAACATGCTGTGTGAAGGAGCAGGGATGGGGGAATCCCACAGAGAAGTTGGGTGAGGCAGCATGGAACGTGTGCATCTCACTTTCCGAGTGTGCTGCTGGGTTTGGGTCAAGGAGGCTCATTTCTGTGGGTGGGAAATGAGATGAGAAGTAGCTCAGGAAAAGCCTCAGCTGAGTACTGTCCTGCTCATTGATCAAACTCCCTTTCAAAACCAACTGTGCCTCCTTGTCATCGGTTGGCTTCAAGCTTATCTGTGCTGCTCCAATACAGCAGGAGCTCAGCCAGGCCTCAGCTTCCACCGCCCATGAGAGTTCCCCGGCTCACAGCTGCTGTCCACAGCAGGGACGCAAGTGCGGTGGTGGGTTCTGGGGTTAAACGGTGAGAGACGCAGATCGGGTCACTTGGAGAAAGCCAGCGATGCCTTGGTGAGGGAGCACCGGCTGAGGATCCCTGGCTCCCTGTGGCTCACTGCTATGTTCTGGCTAGAAGTAGCAACCAGCACAAAAGGTGATGGTCCACACGAGCAGAGCCATCCTGCAGACAGGGTGATGGCCACCAGCAGAGAACACATCCAGATGGTCAGCAGGAGAGGCACTGGGAGACGCTGGGATTCCTGTGGCCGCGGGCTGTGCTGCGCTTCACGCGTGAGCTGGTGAACACGAGGGTCCCCATGCCCACCCAGCTCCCCTCGGGCTGCGCTGCCCAGTGCCAGGCCGTTGTCAGGACACCTTTGCAAGAAGGGGCGTGGGAGCAATTAAGATCTGGTCTGAAACGAACTGTCTGGGCTGAGTCTCGCCAGAAGTGTGTGTGTGTGTGTTTACCGGAGAGGTTGTTAATGAGGACAGTGGCTACACTTCAAGTGTCTGCCGCTGCTCTTGTTTGTCAGGAGACTGCAACTTGACGACTATGCCACTTGTTTTCCAGGAAAAGCAGAGACAAAACATGCTGGGAGTAACCTCTGAGCAGAGGAGTTTGTTTGCAGCTCAGCAGATAAATCAGTTTCAAGGTAAGGAGGGAAACGGCGTGCTGTGAACAGCCTCGAGGGGCCAGGACCTGGGGTCTGGTTAAATACAGGGCGCTTCATGATTCTCTGCCCTGAAATAAAAGTGTTTCACGTTCTACCACATATCATGAGATTCGGCTGTTTCCTTACCACTCCGTAATAACCCCCTTACAAGGAACACAGAGGAGCAGCCCGGGGAATGAAGGGAAAGGCGGAGCAGCAGCCTTCTAAGGCTCTGCCATGTTTCCCGGGTGAACGTGCGCTCACCGGCTAACGTGTCTCTTTGTACGCAGCCGTGCCGCAGCCCATTCCCGCCGACTGCAGCCAGGTGATGCCGGCTCCTCCGCCCAACCACCGCATGCTGCCGTCCAACCCCGCCATGCTCCAGAGCAGCTTGGGCGCCGGCATGGCCCCAGCCACCGCCAGCCAGAGCAGCGGGACGATGGTGATGATTCCACACAACCCTGGCAAGCAGCAGGGGATTTTTCCGCCTAATTCTGACTTTAACATCCCGCTGCGGCCGAGCCAGAACTCACTGGGCATGAACTCGGGGTGCCAAACAGTACACAGCCACTCTGCTGCGCGGCCGGGAATGCCGATGGCGGGCTTCAGCGCGGGCTCGCTAGCGAATCACTCCGCAACTCAGCAACAGTTGAGGCAGCCGAGTATACCAAGAGTCCCTAATGTCTACCCCAACTCCTCCACCCAGATGTGGACACCAACCGCTGTGCCAAGACTGCCAAATCAAAGCCAAGTGGATGCCAGCATGCAGCAGTTCTCCGGTAACGCTCTCTTCTCCAAGCAGAACGCGCGGCCGAGCGTGCCAGGGCAGCAGTTCTCCCAGCAGGCTGTCGTGCCCCCTAACCAGATCGCTCCCGGCGTCCAGGTCCGGCAGATGCAGAAACTGAGCGTGGGGCAGTCTGGCCAGGGCTTGAGCTCAGTGAGTAATCAGAACTTGAGACACAATTTAGCCCGAGGACCGCTGCCAGCTATGAGCGTTATGAAATCAATGCCACAAGGAGTGTCTGGTTTTAACCAGCTCAACCCTGCCTCGGGCATGGGGCCGCCAAGCTACCCGTCCCCGGGCCAGCCGCCCGACGCCTTCAGCAGGATGGGCACCGTGGCCGAGCTGCCGCAGTACGACTTCGTGTCCCAGCACGGCAGCTCAATCGCGCCCGCGAACTGCAGTGACGCCGACTTCCTCGACTCCCTCATGAAGAGCAGCGGCAGCAACGACGAAGAGTGGTTGAACAATCTGACCATGATAGATGACATTTTGGGACAGCACGCGCAAAGCTCTGGACACGTTTAGCTCGGGGAGGAGCAGTCTCGTTGTAAATAACAGACGTGTGACTTTCGAACGTAACGGACAGCCCGTGAAAGCCGCCGCCTCTTTCCATACGGAATGAATAGACTCAGCCAGTTCTTTGCCTGCATCAAAGTTTAATATTGGCAGTTTTTCAGACGACTGTATATATTTGAATATTTTGTAAATTATGTTTTCCTAAACCGTAAATGTAGAAGTATTTATACTTCTTTGCTGGACTGTTTGTAAATAAATCTATAGCATAACTTTTGGTTTTATTATAGGGCTTTCATTATACCTTGTTATAAAGATGCAAATAATATTGTTAGTTTCAGTAATACTGTGTATTACAGCATAAAATACTTATGTTTTTGACATAACTTAACACATGAACTAGGGGTGTCATTGCAGCCAGACTAAGCAGAAATCAAATGTTGCATCTGTTCTCTCATATCAAGAGGAAAGATTGAAAAGTTGCATTAAAAAACCAAATGAGAGCCACAAAAGGCACTGCCGATTCCCTCGCAGCTCAGTCTTGCAGCCCGATTCCGGTGTGCGCGTCCCAGCCGGGCCACCGGCGCGTCCAGGGATCGGCCCGCAGAGGTCCGCCTGCCAGATCCCGGCCACGTTCTCGGCTCGAGACGCTCCAGGAGGCCGATGCGAGGCTGCCGACGCACGGTCTGCTGCCCGGCAGCGAGTGCGTGCTGGGGAGGGCGCGGCGGCTGAAGCGGGTGACACCGGAGTCGGGGCGCGGGGCGACGCTGCCCGGCCACCCCGGCGACGGCCCCATCAGCCGAAGGCAGCTCTGGTCTGCGCACCTCTGCTGTGTACATCGGTCGTGTACAGGTGATTTATTCCTGGTTTTAAGGCTTTTCATAATTTCTGTTTTAATGTGAGACTTTTTTCAGGGGAAAAGTCTATAAACATTAATAGTTAATTTTTGATGTTTTTCTGTCGGCTACTATTGTCCTATGTATATTTAAGAGTCTGTTTATAAAAGATTCACTGTACTGTAAACTTCTTAAAATGTTCATACTTTGTGTAATCATATTTTAATAGTCACGTCATACTTCACAATACATTTGTAATATAACGTCAGCTTCAAGCACAGAATGTTTTTTTCTTCATACCATAATAAACTGCCAGGGGAAAATTGCATATACTTTATGTGCTCATTTCTCAGCTACAACGTTTTGTACCTGCAGATATTTGAATTAATTTGATTTGTCTGGGATGCTACGTCAGTCTAATGACACGTACAGATGTGTGTGCTGTTAGGAGAAGACATGGGCTAGACAAAGAACCGAGGCAGGCTTTGATTTTATTCTAAGGTGGGGTTTCTTAGGCCCGCTCTCCTTTTCCACAGTGATTATAGGTGAATGTGAAATTAAGCCCTGTTGGGTTTTTTGTCAATATAGCACCATGTGTACTTAAGTGACAGTTCTTGTTTCTGAATGCCCGTATCAGCTGGCCCATCAGAAAGTAACACCGTGCCCAGCGTGAGCCGGTGGGGAGGACCGGGGGCTCGCTCAGGGGTACGGCACGTCACCCCTTCGGCACGGGCATCGTCCGACGGGAGAGCCAGCGCCTTTGTCCTGGGCATGCGGTGGGCACGGCCAGCCTGCAGAGATCTCCTGGGGACAATCTCCCTCAAGTTGGGCCCTGCTGGAGCGAGGGGTTTGGCAAGGCTGTCCCCACCTTGGAGCGGGTCCTTCCAGAAGCCTTTTCTCCAGAGCCGGGTGGCAGAAACCAGCTCCCGAAGCCACAAATGAGAGGGGACAGCCAGGGTTTAAAGCAGTCGGGTACAAGCTCCGAGGGGAATGACCTCCAACCAGCCTGATCTCAAGAACTGCGTGAAGCCAGGGCGAGGAGGACAGAAGGCGGTTTTTCCAGCAGCCAGCCCCACCAGACAATTGCCCAGAACAGGCTGTAAAACTCCGCAAGCGTCTGAGCGAGACAGCAACGCCGACTCGCCTCCAGACAGCAGAGAGGGGGAGAAACGCCTCCGGCCGCGTCTGTGGCAAGGACAAAGGTGAGTTTGTTTGGCTGCGAACACTGGCACCGTTTCAGCAGCTTCTCTGTCGCGAGCTGTGTCCTGTCAGGGAGCAGCGCTGGCTGCGGCCGGGGCTTCGCTGCTTCACGGAGCCGCGGGGCCGACCACACGTCTGGGAGCCGGCAGCCCCGCAGCCGCAGATGGCAGGGAAGGCTACGGCTTCTTTAGGATATTAATAAACGTAATAAAAGACCCTCTTTTCGTTCTTAATTTGCTTTGTGTCAATGCACCTTTCAGTTCTGCAGGACCTGGGTTACAAACACTGGCGGGGACATCTTCAAAAGCCAACTGTTTCCCACAGAATTTATGGAAAACAGTTTATATCTCGTGACTCACTTGTTTTCTGTTTTTTTGTGTGCTGCTTTTGAGCTGGTAGAGCTTTTCACCCCTCCATATTCCAGTTCCTCACATCTCAAGAAAGAATGATGATCCTTCCTTGCCACAGAGGTACCGTGAGGAGTCAGGACTGTGTCGAGCTTGGAAGAAGAACAGGGCTAAGCAGTAGCAGTAGGTGTATCTGGCTGTCTCTGGTTGTACGTGTGGCTGCTGGTTCTTAAGCACAGCACCGCAGTGTGGGTCCGGTGCTGGGGCTGTGCCTCTCGCTGGGCTCAGCGGGGAGCACGGAGCGCAGGGACGTGCCGGGGGAAGGCACAGTGAGCGCAGGGTAACACCGCAGCGACTGCAGCACCAGCACTGCTGCTCTGCGCCGTGGCAGGCTGTGGCAGGCAATGCCTCTATCACTGTAAATTGTCTGTCTTGTTCTGCAAAAAATACCTTTGCCCGTGCTTTGCCTTCCCCTTTCCTTCTCCCTCATTGAAGTGTGAAAATGCCCAAAGTCTGATCCTGCCTTGCTGTCACGGTCCGTATCAGTAAGGTGAATAGTTACAACTAGTGAGGGAGTAAGAGTAAACACATCTGCAGGGGTCTCCCGTTGCGCGCACTGGACGAGCAGATCACACCACAAGGCACACGGCGCCTTACACCACGAGCCAAATCCTGCCGCCTTGCAAGCAGTGTGAACACGGGCCAGGTCTCCTGAGGCAGCGGTGCAGCACGGGACTTACACACGCATAAATAAGAGCAGCATCTGGTGCCGTGGAAGTGCAAAATGAATTCGGATTTCTAAAATAGTTACAAGGAACGAAGTGTCTGACAGCATTTGCTGTTGAAAGCTATCATTTATTTCCCAAACAAGTTACGTCACCAGACTGCCCTCATAATTATGGCCATGAAAACAGAGGCAAGGCAGTAAGCTTTTTCCTCTTGGATTCTAAAATAACATCAGATGCCTATAAAGGCCAGAATTTCCAAAGACCTGAGCTCACTAAAAGCCTGTCTGTCTGAAAGGTTAGTGGCATAGGTAAGTCGGACTTATTATGGAAAAATGCTCGCTGTGGATTGTATTAAAGCAGCTCATTTTTGACAAAGGCAAAACAGAAAAACACGCTCATTCCTACCAGAAAGCATGCGGGGAGTGCTCAGGGATAGATGTCACGGGAGCCTGGATCGGGCATTTTCCCTGGGAAGCAGCGCTCTGACTTACGCAGAACCTGCGTTCTGCTGCTCGGTGGCTCTCCAGGACTGATTACGTGTCTTTCTCAAGAAGCTTTCAGCAAAGGAAGCTGCACTGATGTTGAAGTGTAAGGTCAAGTTCTCCTCTCGTGTAGGATGTTGTAAATCAGGAGGTATTCCCCTGCCTGCAGCAGGGTAGCCCCTGATTTACGCCAGTCTGGCAGCAGGAGCGAGCACGGGCGAGCGGCTGGCACTTGCCCCCTGGCCCTGGCACTGCTGATGGGCAGGGTGGCCCCGGGAGAGGACCCACTCCATGCCGGCACCCGGCTGCGGGTCAGGCGGGGACGAGGGGCGGGCGTGAGGGCGAGGGACTGGCCGCGGCACTGGCTCGGCCCCCTCTCCTGCCCCATGTCTGCACTGGAGGGCAGGCGGCAGGCGCTCCCGGGGAGATGCCGGGCCCTGGCACACCTGCCCAGCCAGCTATGCAGGGTGGGCTCAGGTTTTGGTGCTTAATGCCACATCAATGCCCATTTCACCTTCTATTCCCTGCTGCACATATAGCAAATTTAAAAAAAAAAAAAAGAGTATGGAAGAGAGTGAGGTGTTTTAAACACCAATAAGGCTCTCTCTTGGGCAAGCTAAAACATAAGTATTGGTTCGCAGCTGCAAGAGTTACTGAGAACGTAGGACTCCGGCTGGTCAAGAGGCCTCCTGTGTACAATCTCGCATAAAACTGGGGAAAGGCACCTTATTAAAGCCGCCAGGCTGAAACCAGTAGAGCTGTAGTTAATCACAGCCATTTGCTTTGCTCCCTCCCCACTCACCCGATGATGTAGCACTGCGCAGAACAAATATGCTATTTTATAAACGTCTTGATCCCTTTCCCGTTACGCAGCAGGTCTAGGACTTGGCATCCATCCTCACTCTGCCTGAGGCAGCCATTTGCCTAACAAGGACTCGCGCTGTCTGTGTTGGGCTCTGTGTCTCGGTGTTTGTCTGTCTGCGGCGGTGTTGGGCTGTGTGTGTTGGGTTGTGTGTGTTGGTGTTGGGCTGTGTGTGTCAGTGTACAGCTGTGTGCATTGAGATGTCTATGTTGGTGTTGGGCTGTGTGTGTTGGGCTGTGTATGTTGGTGTTGGGCTGTGTCTGTTGGGCTCTGTGTGTTGGTGTTGGGCTGTGTCAGGCTGTGTGTGTTGGTGTTGGTCTGTGTGCATTGGGCTGCGTGTTGGTGTGTTGGTGTTGGGCTGTCTTGGGCTGTCTTCCTGCTGTGTAGCCAAGCATGCATGACCATGCACGTGGTGGGGACACGAAGCCCCATTTCATCGCTGTCCTGAGATCAGGATGTGCAGACAGTTGGATTTTTTTTCTTTTTCTCAAGGCTGGCATGACAGCAGTCTGGGTTGCATCATGGCTACCTGTCCATTACACCAACCCACAGCTACAGCAGCGATTTGTCCCCACAGCCCACAGGGCCCTTTGCTGCTGGTCTCCTACGTGTCAGAGCCAGAAACCAGTGCGACGCTCAGGGTTTTGTGCATCACGTTGGTTTTGTCCTTATCAAGGTTTATCATGCTGCAATTTAATGTCTGAGATTTTAAAAAATTTGTTGGAGAAGAAAACAGAAATGCCATTTTAAGCTCAAAGATGGATTTGTATCAAAAAAGGCCTTTTAGTTCTTCTGATGTTGTCTTAATCCCTTTTCACGGAGCGAAAGGACCCGAGTGCTGGCCCTGCTTGGTTTCACGTGCTGGAGCTGTGCCACGCGGGGTGAATGCCTGGCACAGACCAGACCTGGGCAGTGGCAGGAGCTGGTGAGACCGGCCCGTTTTCACTCCCTCAGGGGAAACCAGCCTGAAGCACTAAAGTTGTGAGATCTGTTATTTTCCTTGCTAATGTAGAGCTGTGCTTGTCTCCGTCCAGCTGCAGAAACCTGCTTTGTTTCGAGTTTACAGACTGCTCCTTGTCAGCCCTGACGGCTTTGCATGGCAGCTGGGGAAACAGAATTACCTGGCAGACCAGGACCTGTGCTCCTCTTCTCAGCCCATAAATTATTATTCTCTTTCTCCTGTTAGCTGGCTACACTATTTGCCTAAGTGGTCCCCATCAACCCCCTGTTTGAGCCTCACAATCTTTAATATATATATTTTCCTATGGCCTTTCAGGATAGTTGATGATGTCCATCAGCAGCGGGGCACCGTGAGGCACAAAAGGCTCAGGACTCAAATCCCAAAGATACTGAAGTGCCTAACGAGGCAGGCAGACACCAGGAGGAGGTTTCAAGTGTAGTTAAGCAGGACCGGCAGCCATGTCTCGCGGCCAGTGGGTTGTGTATTCCCGTCGGTCGCTGTGCACCAGCAGGGACTTTGTCTTACTGATCCGGGAGGATATTTTAGAGATCCGGGAGGATAAGCTGGTTGTTTCTGCATGGCCTGTTGTGGGCAAAATGGGACCGTGAGTCAGGCCCCTTGGTGTCTTAATTTTCCAACCTCGAGAGCCAGCTGGCTCATCCCAGCTGGGGAGGGCGTGTGGCCTGGTGGGTAGGCAGTGGAGGATGAGCCATGGGTTTCACCCACCTTCTGTGCAAGCTCTTTGCTTTACCCAGCGCCTTGTTCCCAGAAGGGTTGGACTCACTGTGAAAACGTGAGTGGTTCCCTCTTCTTGGCCGATATTCCTGCCAACAAACTCTTCGAAAGTGCCACCTGTGCATACTGAAGAGCAGGTGGAGTCCTGCTTCTGCTTCAGACCTACAGATCTTTACTCTGCTAAGGCTTTTGGCTTATGACCCGTGGCTGAAATAGCGGAGTAGCATACTGCTACTACTAACGCAGCAAGTACCCAGGCAGCTAGCAGGGGAAAGAGGAGCTGTGGGGATCAAGCAGGAGACAAGGACCAGGTCTGAGTTGTGACCCATCTCCATGGGAAGCAGGAGGTTCCCGGTGCTGGCGGGGAGCAGCGCGGCTCAGCCTCGGCGCAGCACAGCTCCTCGGCGCGGGCTGGGTCTGCTGCTGCTGCTCGGGGCAGCAGGGTGCAGCTCTGACGCCAGGCTGGCCACGGCCGCGCTGCCAAGGCGGGACCGCGGTGAACGCAACGTTCCCCGGGGCAAACCCGAACCGAAGGATGGAGGGAGGGAGAGAGGGGCAACAAACGCACTGGAGACAGATTTCCTGGCCAGGAATTCACTTCCAGCCTCAAGTGACCCCTCGGCACAGGGACAACTTTTCCCCAAATCCTGTGGCATGGTCACCTCCCTCGGAGCCTGCGCTCGGGACGGAACACGCAGCAACGGAATGGTGTCTCTTTGATGGTGGAGAGCTGGGGTGGGTTTGCACAGCTGATTGCCATGGGCAACTCCTTTGCTGCTCTGCAACGAAGAAGGCAACTCCTTCACCTGGCGAGGCTTTCCAGCTCAGTGGTGCGCTCGCCACTGCACATCAGAGACTGCCAGCGTCCCCGCCACGCTCTGCACCTCAGTCTACCTGCCCATAAAACTAAGACAGTCCCTCTTCCACAGAGACAGTTGGAGGGGTAACTGGTTAACACTGATCAAGTGCTTCGAGCAGCTAGGACTGTAAAAGTGCCAAGTATTGTTCTTAGTCCCACGTCTTTGCTTTGCTGTGTCAACCAGGTCAAAGAGCCTCCCGGTACCAGAGCAGCCTCCTGCAGCACCCGCTCCCCACGCCGCACGGGCCGCACAAAGCAGATTAGCCTACAGCTGGCCTTTTCAGGCCAGAAGCAGCAGTTCGTGCTGCCTGCGGCAGGGGACTGAGTACCCAAAGAAAAAATTAAACTAAATACTTGTAAATGCTTGGCTGCAACAGGCAGAGTTTTTCTGCTTGAGTGACTGAGAACCCAAAGCCTTGTTGAAAAGGGAAATGAGTTTTTACACCAATGAATTTCAGGCCACGCACTGAATCTACCTGGAAAATTAGTGTTTTATTGGTGTCTCACAATTTGTGTGGGCAATTGTGCATTTGTAATTATGGCAGGCACTCGGAGATTGAGTTCATGCTGTTCAGCTACACGAGTACTCCAGGAGGGTACCTATCTGCTCATGGATTCACAACTCTGCTTTAACGTGTTACTTGACCAGTTTATCCCTGAACGGTGGAAGTGATTTCTTACAGATCCAGCATTTACAGCTGTTCTGACTTTTTAACTAAGGTAGGCTTTTTTGTTTTTTGTTGGGGTTTTGCAGGGGTTTTTTTATATATGTCCTCTCACACCTATCTATTTCCTTTGTTTTCTTCACACAGTCCTTCGCATACACAGCGGTAACCTGTGGACTGGCATGTCTGGCTGCAAAGAATGGTTGATGCGAATCCAAGGCTCTAAGAACTGAACTGGTGAGTATTTGGAAAGTGAACCCCTTCTCCCTGGCTGTCTACTCTATGCAACTCAGTTATCTTGAGACCCCTAGTGTATTTTGAATTAGGTACAATTAACCAACAGTTCAAAGTCATCTAGCGGGGGATGCCCAGACACACACAGGTAGGATTGCATCAGACTCGTTCTCGGAGGAAACAGGCTAGAAGTGAGCGGTGATGTGAATATGGACAGCATTCAACAGGGAGTAGCCAAACATTATTTACTAGAGGTAGCAAAAAACAGGTGATTGCATCCTGGAATGGTTACCAGTGTGTAAGCCAGAAAACATGCCCGTGTTTCCTGCTGCTATGCCAAAAGCTAACAAAGCCATCTGTAGCTCTACCATCACAGGCACACTCTGTAACGCACGGGGAGATGGAACCGCCTCACCATTTTACCCACTGTTTCAACTTGCAGACCAACTGGTTTAGAAAATGGAACACCCGACACATCTTGAGCTTCTTACGGATGGCTAATGTACCCAACAGTGTAGCAAGACACCATCTGCAACTGTGCTTGGCCTGGCATGAAATCAGACGGGGAGGCTCTTTTCATCTTCTTGCACCTTGAGGTCTGATCCCAGAATAATGTTTTCATTTTAATTGTCTGTCAGTAGGTATTTTTATTCCTGGTGTCAGCATGTACAATAGCATGATGAGAGTTTTGCCTCTGGCTGTGGCAGTGGTGATAGCTGTAGTACCTCTTGTCCACATCCTCGAATTTAAACTGTGAGCTATACTAGGGAGCAAATGTATTCTTTGTGTATTTTATGCAGTGCCCAACACAATGAGGCCCTGGTCTCTAGACACTACCATAATATTACTAATAAATAATAACTCAACACTGAGATTAACGCTGCTACACAGAGACTTTCTGATTTGGTACATTAACTTCTTATTCTTTTCATGCTGTGAATGTAAGCTGTAGCTGGAGATACAAAGTGCTGTGAAGATTACTGTAAGTACCCTGATCTTCTGAACCCTGAATGGAGGTCGCTGTTGTATAATAAATTGCATTAAAATATAAATGAAAAGAAATCATGTACAATTTTTCCAGCAAGAATTATTCACAAGAAGCTTCACGGAAGAAATGACTGCATTAGCTCCAATAAAAGCCTTTATTTCTTTCAGGTGGCTCCTTGAAGCTTTTCCAATTGTCTGAAGACACTTCTATCAGCAGCTGATGTGACATTCAGAGCTTCCAAAGACCCCACTTGCCTCAGTGATTTTGCAGAGCTGAGTGGGGGGTTTGTTTCGTTCATTAGGTCAACTCCAGAAATTCTGCTTCATAATAAAATGATTTTCTCCTACTCACCAGAGTGCACAGATGAGCCAGGCTAGCTGATTCACAGCACCGCAGCTCTTCCAGTCCCACAGGAATGATCCTTGGTCCCACGAGAGTTGGGAGAAAAACCTTCACTGACTGCCGCAAAGGAGATTCCTGCTAACACCATCAATGCCCGTTGTGTTTAACCCTGCCAATAAACAGCAACTTTCTCTAACACTGTGAGAGAAAATTGCATCTGAAACCCAGTTTCTCTTTTCCCCACCATGACATATTTAGGCAACCTGACTATGGTGGCGGGTTTTCTTTTTTATTATAAAGAATATCACCTTGGAATAATAAGATTAGACCCATTTTCCCTACAAAATATAGTCAGTGGAAATTTAAATTTAACAAAAATCAACAAAGCATGAGCCTTGGAGAACCCAAAAGAAACCATATTCTCAATTTGTCCAGCTATGCACTGGCAGCCTCTGCTGACGCAGGCTTCAATCCAACTTGAAGTTCATCACCAGCACCTAAGAGTGCAGAATTTCTTCCGAATTAATGGATCAACTGGGCTTTAAAGAGAGAAATCAGCAAAGCTCTGGTGGGTGGGGGCGCCTGTAACAGCTTGCCAACTCATTGATCTCCCATCCTGCATAAGCAGTCACTTCTGTTGACAATATGACAACAAATACTATTATGGAAATCAAGCAAAAATGTGTTCTGATCTGAACAGATGCATATTCCTAAAGAGGAAAGAGGAAGGGCTTTCCCAGCACTGATCCTTCTGCAGGCTCTCTGGCTGGTCCTGTGACCTGGGGATTCCTCGGGGTTCAGCAACTGCAGTCTGCTGCCTGGAGCTTGCCTGAATTTTAAAGCTAACTCCTCTTCCTGGAGGGACCACAGCTGGAGGGGCTGTGCTGCATTTCAGAAACTCACAAATGTTCCACTGTGAGCAGTAAATGCTGGTGAAAATGTTTCCCTTCCTTCCCTATCAGCTGCCATGACTCGTGTACCATAAAACACAGACTATTTCTGCACAGAGCATGTATTCACGCTGTTCTGTCAGCCCATCTCTGTTGTGCTCATTGGCGTATTTAAAATAATGCTTAAAATAACTCTTACGTGCTGAATTATGACTCAGACACATCTGTGGTTGAAGTTGTATGTGCGTGGACCTTGACGATAGAAAGAGGGTTTTGGGGGTCCATCTTACACAGTTTCTTTACACAGATAAAACTGTTTGATGCCCATGTGCTACACTTTTACAAGGTATTGTAACTTTAACCACTTCCCAGCTGTAGTCTCAGCTGCCTTGTGTCACTAGAGTTCTTCTGGGGTTTGAATGAAACCTCAGCCCTTCAGAGAGCTTCAGAGCACAGAGCAAAGCACTTAACAGGCATTAGTCTAAAAGGTCCTTCTGTTTTATGAGCTTTATTTACACATTTAACAGGTCACTTTCTAGTGCTATTTACATTTAAGTGCACTGGAAGCTCATTCCTTTGTGTGTTATTTAATTTAAGAGGATTTTCTTCTATTTCTCTTAATCTGGGGCATTGTTCTGATGCTACTAAAATTAATTCCACTAACAGTTCTGGTAATTTAGTGGATATTACTAACTTCCATTTGTTTGGTTCTTTTCATCCAAATTCATTCCAGTTCTCTTAAAACCTTTTACTTACTATGCAAATTAGGTATGACACATGTGAGAATGAGTTTGCCTTCCTGCGAAATGCAGCTATTTCTCAAATAAAACATACTAACTGCTTCTAATATTTGCATGGAGAAAATAATAGGGGGTTTTCTACCTAAATATAGAAGAAGCAAGTACCTGATATTCATTTTATCTGCCTCTGAAGACAAAGGATCAGCATCTAATAGGAGGTATTTGCCTACTAGTCACGGCAGATATGTGTGTATATATATTTGCTTCAGTTGCCATGTGCCAGGTTTTGGTGACAGCAGCACTGTGCGTGCAAAACCTAGGTAGGTGTACGAAAGCTCGCATCTGCCTGATTTCACAATAACAAGTCTGTACGTTCAGTCCGTGTTTCTGAAAGTGATTCCCAAAATACAATTGCTATTTCCAGCCATTGAGAGTCGCAGGATCCAGAAATACAAGCAGCCTCTTACACAACTCACCTTATTGCTATTGTGAGTCAAGCAGCAAGGGGCAGATTTCTTTTTAGGGTGCTATAGGTGCTTTATTTGGTAACATGTTACTTGATAAAGAAATGATTAAGCTAATTGAGGGAAAAGCTAGATAGAAATAGGTTAAAGAGGTCTTAAAGTACAGCTTAAAAGAATTAAATCTGGCAGTCTTTATTTAGCAGAGACAAAAATAAACACCGAGTTAGCAAACAAAGGACAATAACAGGAAACAAAGGATGTAAGTGACACAGTGCTAGAGAAGCAAAAGGGTCACAGACATACCATATCTTTTCTAATATCTAACTCATAAAAGGAAAAAAAATGTACACATGTGAACGTGCAGACATACCTAGGTATGTATGATACATTTAACACTATATTGTCTGTTCCATTTAATCTGTCACAACAGCAACTATAACCAAGTGAAAATTGTTGTGAGGTAGATGGATATAAATCGTCTTTAACTTGACCTATGCGCTTGAGTTAAAGATGCAGATTCCCCACCTCCACTTAGTTTTGACCCCCTACTCTCCAGAATAGTAGGGAAACAAGTCAATATTATTATCAGGTATGGCTATGCTCCCCGATTGCACTTTTTTATCATTGATCTCATAATACCTAGGTTCTCCCTGGCATCTCAGTTCCGCATGTGTATTTATTATTCTCATTGCCATAATGCTACGAGACCCTGCTATGGATCGGAATCAAGACAAAGGGTGGTCCTGCCCCCAGAGCTTTCCAAAGTATGAAATGAGAGAAGCTGAAGAATACAGGCAGCATAAAGAAATGTGACATTTGTATTGTAGACATCACAGGAAAGAAACAGTTTTAAGGAGACTTTTGAAGAAAAATTATCAGTAACTTTTGGGTTGTTTATAGGATCCTTGGAAATAAAGGGCAGCCCAAAGAATGCAGAAAAGAAGCCGTTTAAACATATTACAAGTGGGCTGTGAAAACGGGTGTAGTGAGCTGACTGGAGCTGCAGTTAGATCTCAGCAGTGAATGGAAACAGCAAGTAAGGGGAGGACAGGCTACTGAGGCCTTTCAAAGTAAAGACACGTAGGTAAGGATCGATATGATGGAGTAGGCTGAGCCAGCACGGGGATGAAAAGAGAGGAATAACATGGTGAAAATGACAGGCTAAGAGAAATGGTCTTTGCAGCAGTGTTCTCAGTAAGTACGAGCAAGACAAGGTTATATTTTCCAAGGCCAAAGGAGAGGATGTTGCAGTAATTGAGATTTGAGAAGATGGGAGTTTTAGCTATATGGACAGATTTAGACATAGTCTGAACATAAAGGACTAGGGAAAGGTCTGAGTCAAAGATGATTACATACAGGCAGATAATAGTGTAATAGATAAAGTAGAGAGTACTTGTGGGAGAAGATTCGACACTATTTTAACTACACGGAGCTTAAAATGACATCGGGGTTGTCAATTAACCAGTTTTTATCCAGATGGTCCAGGGATCGGGGGCTGGAGTATTTGTGTCCCGTCTGGGCTGATTACGACCCAGGCACCATATGCTGCAACACGAAAGAACGAAGGCCAGGCTCAGAAATACAGCGACAGCCTGAACACCCCAGAACCCCACTCGCACACACAGCTTCAATAACATGCTCCTGCAGATCCAAATAGCCGGCAGGTGAATCACCAGTCAGGTGACTCAAAGCACGTTTCTTGCGGTTCACATCATCCTCGGGCGTCTGACCACGCAGGTGGGGGACTCACAGGGCGTTGGCGGCTGCGCGCAGCAAAGTCCCACCAGACAGTTGTAAGAAGGTGACAGAGACACAAACCAAGAGTTTAGTTAGAAAAGCATACAAATCTGCAGTGAAGAGGCACAGCTGTGAAAAATCTGAGCGGAAATTGTTGTTTGAACTGTGGTTGTAGTACACGTTATCTGGGAATAAAACATGGAGCGACTAGAGGAGCGACCCAAAGGGAAAGGCCTGGTTAATATCTACTGGACTCTGGACGGCATGTAAGAAAAAGTCCCTCAAAAATGTGCCAGTGGGTGGGTTAGAAACGTAGCAGGAAGAAAAGGGGAGAGGACAGAGTCACTGAACAAGGGTGGGGAGTATTTCACTTGACAGATTAGGGTGGAATAATACTTGCAATCATTAAAGGTCATACGAGCAAGTGGCTGTTTGAGACTTGGTCTTTTTAGAGAAATGCAAGGGGCATAAGACAGGTTGCAAAAGATCTAGAACAAAATTGATGGGAAGAAATTTCTGCAAGTGTTTGTGGAGAGTGTTTTTAGTGATCTAAGCCATGAAATGTCAGAAAGGAGCAAGGAAAAAAAAATCTTTCTAGTTTTCATGATGTCAGAGAAAAGCTTTAAAACGTGATCTGAATGAAACCTTGAAGGAATGATCAAATAAGAATAGGTGTATACACACGCATATATGTAGAAAAATAAATGTATACCTATACATATAATTGTATATATAGGAACCAGTACATTGATTTATGATTTAAAGTCGGTACCACCACACTGGTGTCAATCAAAGCAAGAGTTCAGAATTGCACCAGTGAATTTTCCAGCTAGTCGTTACTGAAAGGACAATGTCAGAAGCAAAGGCGTATCATGCCAGATGACAACAGGCAAGATTGCCTGCGTGAGGGAGGTGAACTAGCATTTCGTCTCTCTTTGCTCGCCGCTTGCTTCTGCTGCTTGTTAATGTAAAACACACAGTTCCATGCTTATTGTAGACAAGTATTTTTTACTCTAGAAACAATTTTTCCATCTTAAGAGGCACCAGCCCGAATCTCTTGAGGTTTTGCAGTTTTGATTTTCTAAAGTTTTTGGAATTCCAGATGTAAATGGTTGATAGTAAAGGAGACGACTAAAAGTAATGAATAAAGTTAATTTTAAAATGGTTGTGTTGCAGCTCCTTCTGAATGCACATCTCGGCTGGTACAAACACGTGGTTCACCTCAAAGCGCCTTTAGCTCAGAGCCGCCTCAGATGGCGGGACCACTTCCTCATAGATGACAAAGGACTGGCAGAGTTCCGCTGGGGGAAGACTTTTCAGGATGATACGGGAAAGCAGAGCCGACGGTCGCTGGTACGGCGCTGGCCAACTGGCGGGTGACGACCTCCCTCCCAAAGCAGCCAGTGCCGGCACCGCCCGAGGCGAGCACTGCTGCAGCCGAGCTGGGGTAAACACGGTATGAAGCTCCCGGTCGCTTGGGATCCTGCAGCAGCCCGAGGTTGCTTTTGTTTTGTGTTATTTTCTTTATTTTTTTTCTTTGATCAGGTCTTCTGTGCTATCCCGTCCTGAGAGCCGGGAGAGGCCTTGTCCCTCCACTGACAGGGAACAAGTTAGGGCCGGCCACACCACCAGGGAGGCTGGGTACAGCTGTGTTGTAATTCAAATGTTTTATAAGTTCATAAATGTTTTATCGTCTCACAACCCCCCGCTCCCTGCGCACAGCATCCGACAGCGCAGGGTCCCCACACCGCCCCAGAGCCCCCCGCTCCGCCGGGCCCCTTCACAAAGGATTAAAGGATGGATCCCCCGTTTGTTTTTAATGTGACATGAATACTCCTCCCGGCACCCGCATCACCAGCTCTTCCACTCGCTATCAGCCTTTATTTGTGGTCAAGGAGCACCGGGAGGCTGGGGCCCGGGCCTGTCTCCGACCACCACCGGCCACCGGCCGACCGCCGTGACCCGCCTCACACCGGACGCAGGGCCCGTCCTTTCCCCGCCTTCCCCTCCTGCTTTCCCGGCTCCTTCCTTCAGAAACGCTCCGCTTGGCCAGGGACAGCGCAGGACAACCCCCCCCGCCACTGTCCGTCCCGGGCCGG
>Ga0065711_1028355_pt1 | contig 41727 bp, 29 predicted proteins | sample Hoacrofraction12_FD_59098 | JGI IMG/M metagenome (GOLD analysis project Ga0065711, IMG submission 59098) | Hoatzin crop microbial communities from Cojedes, Venezuela - Epithelial fraction 12 v2 (version 2) | ecosystem: Host-associated > Birds > Digestive system > Esophagus > Crop | place...
AAGACCCGCCTGGACAAGGTCCTGTGCAGCCTGCTGTAGGTGACCCTGCTTTGGCAGGGGGGTTGGACTAGATGACCCACGGAGGTCCCTTCCAACCCCGAACATTCTGTGATTCTGTGATTCTCCCTCCACAGCTGCCAATGACCCAGTGCTTGAAGCTGGAATCTGGCTGCTGGTACTGCTAGGGCAGTAGAAGAGGGAGCTGGGGATGGGTAGCCATGGGTGGGAAGAGTGAGCGGGGAGGTGCCACATGGGCAGACCCACACGTGGCTCATGCCCTCATGCTGTGGGGCTGGGCTGTCTCCTGCTGTGCTGAGGTGTTTGGGAGGAGTTATCATCCCAATTTCTGTATTTGGTGTTTGGGTTTGGTTTTTTTGGGGCGGCAGGGATTGGTTGTGTGTGAGATTGAATTGAGGAATAAAACTGGCTCCAAACCAAGACTCCTGCAGAGCACACTGAGTACGTCGAGCATGTCTGGGCAGGACACTGTTGAAAAGTACTTTCAAAGAAGAATATTTCACTTGCTTTTGAACCATCTCTGTAGTTGGTCATAGAAGGTTTTTGGTCTCATGTCACAAATCCCCCTACCAGCTTCCAGTGCTCTCAGAGCAACAGACACCAACAATGGAAGAGGAGGAACTCTAACAAGGTCCTGAAAGGTTTTTATGAAATGCATTGTGGTGGATTGTTTGAAGCTGTTAGAACTGAGCTTTAATAGTTACACCCTTTAAAAGCTCCTGAAATCCATTTATGTTTACAGGATGAGACAAGATTTTCAAAAGTCTTTTTTCTGCTGCTTCTTCGTTTTAGTTACTGCATTAATGGCCATGGCTCCTGCAGGGAGATGAGCATTGCTGAGGTCAATAATATGTCTTAAATGTGAACTGTCGGGATAATCTCCTGTGCTGAAATTCACCTTGACGCAGAGGGAGTGTGCAAAGCCCTCGCTTGCCGCTTATGCCTTTGTTAGGGTAGTACAGTGCGAATACTCGTAACCTTCGTTAGGGTAATACAATGCAAATACCCGAATCTTCTTTGGGAGATTTAAGAGAGGGCAAAGGGCCTGGAGTGGGCTGGGAGGGATCGCCCTGCTAGGCTGGAGTCGGGTGGGGACCGATGCTTTTGGGTAAATTGCAAGATAGTGTTACTAGAGAAATGATGATGATCTTAGAGCCTTATTGCAGCTTTTAGGAGAATAAAGGAATAAATTTGGGTAGATTTAGGTTTATTTACTGAAACTTTGTGGAAAAAGAAGTCCTCCTTTCCTATATAAAGTTTTAAGTATTTTTTTATTATTAACTGATGATTGCCAGTACGAATAGGCTAGTGTGAAGTGAGTTCCCTAAATTGTAGGAAAATTACTGAAAGTAAAATATATACTGTTTTAAAAATTCATTGCAACTTTCTTACGAGATTTTAAAACCCCTTCAATAATCTTAAACTTGTGACTTCAGCTATTCAACAGACTCAGTTGAGTTCATTTTTAAGCAGGTATTTTGCATGTTTGTCTTGCTATCATCATTTGCAAGTGTGTAGTTGGAATCTGTTTTCTGGTGTCAGTGATTCATGAGGTCTGCAGTACCCTTAGATAGCACAGACAGCTCCTAAGAATGTAGGGTGTGGAACCCATGTTGCGAGAGGAAAGCTGATAGGTGCAATTAAAGGTAGGCACAAATCATGGACTTCAGGTCACAATATAACAACCTCCCCAGGGCTTATGTGGCTTTTTCATTAAAATTAATTTTCAGTTAGGCAAAACTGGTTCTGCCAAGAAATCTAGTAGTCGTATCTGTTGTTCCTCAAGCAACATTCTCATTAGCTTCACTGTAATGAGCATGCAGTCTGTAGTTCATACACAAAACCTCTGTAAATAATTTGCTTTAAATTATTCTCCTAGATGTAGTAACTTTGACGCTAGCAGTAACTGACTTGAGAAGGTGACTAGAGAGCAAGTGTTTATCGTTCCCCAGGGTACAAAAACTAGAAGGCACTTGATGAGGACTGAGACAACAGATTAAAAATAAACAAAAGCAATATATTTTAGACAAGACATAAAATTAAATTGTGCAACTCACTGCCACGGTGTGTTATGAAGACCAAATGTATAGAGGAGCTAAAAATTCATTGGCTAAGTAAATGGAGGATAGGTCTGTCAAAATCTGTTAAACATGGTACTCTGAATCCAGCTCCCACTTCAGGGAGTCCCAGGCGACTTAGTTCTGAAATCGAGAAGACCGTGTCAGTCTTTGTCCACCTGCTCCTGGTCCCTGCCAGACCAAGGGGGACCTGCGAGTCGGCAGCATGTTCCTCTGCAGGGTGTCTGAGTACTGCAAAGCTCAATTCACGAGTGCAGAAGGTTACCGTCTAACTTCAGATCGTGTCTTCACCAGTCCTCGTAGCAGAGCTGGCCGTGAGCAGCCGGCTGGGCACCGGCGGGGGTTTTGCTCGCGGGGCCAGCGGTGTGAACACCGCTCCGCGCTTTGAGGGGACGCGTGGGAGGAAGTGTTGTGTTTTGAATTTGATGTTGTGAAATGGTGTGCTCGGCCTCAGGTGAGACAGTAGGCATCTTTTAATTCCCACGTGTCCTTACTAATGTTTTTCAAAGGTTTTCACTTGTGGAAAAAAGTTGGCGTTCTGCGAAAAATGATAGTTGGACAGTGTATCACTTAAAATATGTATTCTGGAATAATGAATTTATATGGGTCTGGGAACTTAACTCTCTGTACAAACCCAAATAATCTGATCGTTTATTGGTGAAGAATAATTAGACAAGATGTCACAAGGATTTCAGCTTTTTGAGATGTCTTCTATTTTGAGTGCTTCTGTCAAGAGGATTTTTTTTTAAACATGAGAAAAATTCAGTTCAATGGGACAGATTTCCTTCCAGAAGATAATTTCAAATGTTTGGTTAGATTTAGTGGTTTTCCTCCAGCTGTCACTGCTTTCTTGTTCCTACGCTCTTGAGAAAAGATTTTAAAAATAATTAAGCGTGAGTGTGCCTGTATCAGCCTTCCCCAGCAAGAGCTTTTGTTTATTTAAATTTGGCAGCTCCTCATGTTTGTGCTGCAGACTCGGCACTACGTTGTGCCCCACGGGTCACGGACTGAAGGATTATTATTCAATTTTCACCCTTGGAGCATGACTTGGAGAGGCAAAGAAGAGGGCTGATAATTAGAGATAGACCACCAACTCTTCAGTGCCGCATGTAGGGTTGTCACATGAGTAGTGCAGACTATCTCCTTGGCTGCTTTGGAGATGTAAGGATAAATCCTGACCTGGTGTCCAACAGCAAGACCGTAGGGAAGTCGCCCATGGCCCTGACGAAGGTAATGGATTTAGGCTGATAATTTACGTGTGGGGAATCTGGTCATTGGGGTGGCTACCAGCTATTGAGGTGGTGTATCTCATAACAAAAATGGTTCTGAGGGAGGTATCCATGAGCATGGAGCTGTAAGGCAACAGGGAAGAGGATCCACAGTGGTGAAGCCAGGTGCTTAGCATTGAGGTGATCTCCTCAATGTTTCCTAATTTGGAAAACAGAAATCAAAGGGCAAACAATGTAGAAATTTCAGTAGCAGTATCGTTAGTTGAGAAGTAGTAGTTCCTTTAAATTCTCAGAAACATTTTATCCACCCTTTTTCCCCTTCTGTGGCTGGACTTTGCTACTGTTCCTTCCCTGAGCTCCAAAGCCTCCCGGGGAGCATGTGGCGGTGGCACATCTGCTCTGTCCCCATCCACATGCAACCCCCAGTGAGAGGTGGCCAGCGCCGGCGTGCGATGCGGCTGCTGATGCTGGCTCCTGAGCTGCACCGCAACTCCCTGCCACGCTTTGGCTTTCTTGGGGCCATCTGCGTGGGTGGGTGGGGGTGTGGGACCCCGCTGCTGGGGCTGGCGATGCCCGGGAGGGTCTGCCCGGCTGCCAGCTGGGCCCTGGCCCCCCCCTCCCAGGGGCTGCTGGCAGGAGCTCTGCCAAACCCCTTCCAGTCGAGCTGGATGCGTGAGCCTCGGGTATTTAAAAAATTGACCTCTGCATGTTTACTTGGAGGGAGGCAGCGGGAGCACCCCTCGCCTCGCTAAATCGCCCAGCAATCAAAGCTGGTAAATACTCCAGGGGCTCGGCAAGCTGCTTGGAGTGACGGGCTTTCCCTGCAGCCCTCTGCAGGCACTTCACTGCAGGGGTTTGGCTGCTCCTTTCCTTGGAAGGAACCGACCTTTGGAGTGAGGACTGGAAGGAGCAGGGAGGCCACCATGCTCGTTGGCACTGCCGTAATGCCTGGGGCGTGTGCGGGTTTTGTACCATGAAAGAACAGAGTGTTTCCCCCATTCAGCAGCAGCAGAATATTTGCCTCCTGGTGCTTTTGGCACTGTTTGGCTTGGCGTTTGTGAGCCAGTGGCCCGCTGTGCAGAGCGCTTTGGGAATGACGCAGGCGTGGACAATTAGTCTTTGAAAAGGTCTGCTGCTTGGCGACATGCCAGTGAAGCTGGCGTAGCCCCACTCCATAATATCTATTTTTAATGATGATAACTTTGCTAAATCCAGCCCTTGATAAATCTTAGAGTTGGGTTTTCAAAGTTTAAAATCAAACATAACCCAATTACTTCAGTATTTGATTAAACTGAACTGCCACTTTGGTAAAGTGTTCAAATAAATCAGTATTAATATACTTTCCTACAGTAAATAAAGTTATGTCTGTGTACTTCAAATATCAATATTCACGTGGAGCTCTTGGAAATGAAGTGCTGGCAGTCTGCACAGAAAATGTATTAACTTAAGGAAGTAAATATTTTATTGATCTTTAAAGGCTGAGATTATGATCTTAGTGGTGGTGATTGAAAACACAATTTTTAGAATGACGAAACAAATATTTGTAAATACATTGTAGGAAGGCCGTTATATTTTATTCTGTTAACTCTGAAGACCACCTGCTGTAAACACTCGAGGCCTGGCAGACTTTGGAAGGTGATGTCGAACGGACTTTTTGGTGTCTGCAGCGCTTATAGACACGCGCTCCGCTGGCGTTAGCTGCCGCTGGCGATGCCGGGAGACACCCGCCTTTGAAGTCAGTTTGTGAACGCAGAAGAGGTCTTCACCTACTGAGGCCGCCGGGCTTTAGTGCCTGCAGTGCTCTTCCCTGCTGGCGTGTGAAGATGCCCGCTGACCCCAGCGGGAGCCTGCTCGCTGGCTGGGATGGCTTTGAAATGCATCTTTGTAAGAGAGCGCTGAGCACCAGAGCCTTAATATGCAGTTGACCGTGCTCTTGCACGTAGAAATAGTTTCAAGGTGTGAGTATTAGGGGCTGCTGAGTGCCTCTTAGCCCCCTGCGAGTACCTGAAACCTGCTCTGCCAGGAGCCCTTGCCAGCAAGGGATGGCCCAAGGCCCGTGCAGTTTGACCTTTGCTGCCTGGGGAGTATGAAAGGGTGCAACCGCCTGAACTCTGCGGAATGATTTCCGAGCTGTCAGTAATTCACACGATGACTTGCTTTCAGTTGCTCGTCTCCCAGCTTGTTTCAGTAAGTCTTACTAAAGACGTGATCTTCTTGTCACGCAAGTTATAGGCCTTCTAGAAACTGTGCAAAAGACCAGTCCACCACATTCTTATGAATGATTTCGTGTTTCTAGGCTCGTAAGATTTGGGTAATTAGGTCCCTCATTCCAGATCGTAATTCTTCAGTCTTGGTGAGCCTGAAGAAGTGGGCTTTGCTTACTGCCTTCGTCTTGGCTCAACCATCTGCTGAAGTAGACGATGTAAAGACATTACCCCAAAATGTGAAAGCTGTCACTGGTTTTGGACCTGTCTGTCTTGGAGCCCTTATCTCTGTTGTCACAGCACAGCTGTGTAAATGAGGTTCATTTTGCGCTTTGCTGAGGAGCAGCTTCTATCACCCAGAGGTTCTGTGTGTGTTGTGCTTGTTTGGGGCTGCAAAAGTATGTTCTGAAATCCTGCAGGTTTCAACCTGTGCTTGTTGTGAGCTGCTTGACCTGGTGTAATCCATATCCTAGTGCTCAGTCCTCTTTTAATTGTGGCTGAAGCTTCCCACCGAAGTGGGGAAAAGCAACCATCTTCTGAAGCTGGACATCCTTCTGTGTACATGCCCATTGAAAAACCATCTTTATCCCAGGTTGCCATCAGAACATTCTTTGAAAAGAGACCAAATGTTTAGGAACATCAAGAAAGATACTTGGTGAGGCCACTAATTAGAGTCAACAAATAAAAATTACAATTAAGTGAAACTGCACAAATCAAAAATATGGATCTTTCTCTCATTACCTTTTTTCAGAGGGTGAAAAAAGCATTTCTGAGAGTGGGAGTTCGAGTGACTAATGTGTTGTTACATTCAGTTAAATCAACTCAAGAGTGAAGACTTCTTGTTGCTTTTCAGAACGCTCAATATTTTAACATTAATTTATGGTGAAAGAACATGCCCAGACAGTTTCAGCTCTTTTCTTATGTAGGCTTTTATGCTTAATGCCTGTTTTTAAGGCATTTTTTTCCCTTCTGATTTATACTATTTCCTTTTCTTCCTTGGGCCATCAAGGATAGTCACGGTGGGTGAGTTTTCTTACCTGGCCTCTGATGTCGTGGGCAAGCAGCCACGTGGACAAGAGGCTTTTTACCTTAAAAACCTATTCACTGCTGCTGTGAACTTTGCAGAAGGGAGCAAAAAGACCCAGAAGAGTAGAGCATGGGACAGCTTGGTTCCTGGATGTGTCATTGAAAGGCTCTCCTGAAGAAATATCTAACTTGGCTTTTTGCAGTCCGTTTAGGAAAATCCAGCACAAAGTTTGTATGAGACTTCCATTATCTGGTACCAGGGGACCTGGAGATGTGTCTGATTTGGAGACTCGTGAGATCACCTGTATGCGCTGCTTTCCTATCTTATTTCATTCTCCGCACCTCTTCATTTTCTTTCCCCCATCCTCACATATCCTATTCTGAAGGTCTCTGCGATACGTTTAAATCTCATCCTGCTAGAGGAACATGGTTATGGATCCGGTTTCCCAGCTGTGTAGCATCTAGCACAGCTGGGCTGTACATGCATGGCACGTCTGTGTGCTCTCGTAATAAAAATAGTAGTTCCATTTCGCTGGTTGCCATCCCCTGCCTGGTCAGTCAGTCATCTGAAGCTCCTGTTCTTCTTCTACCGTGGCTCACAGTCAGTTAAATTCATGGGAGATTTTTTAAATGGCAGACATAGCCCTGCAAGGCCAAGGCATGGAGATAAATGTGAAGTCTCTGTCTGTCGGGGTGGGAGTACAAGGTGAAATTAAATCAATTCAGATGAAGGCATTGATGTGTAAAAGTAAGTTTCAGTATAAAACAGTGATGGTGTCACAGATGGTGAGTGATGGCCTGTCAGATTTTAGAATGGAAACTACAGGTATATATAAAGACGGAGGACCATGCGGACAGCATATTTGGCAAATTACTGCAAATATTTAACAATGCTGTGTGCGCTGGGGGGGTCTGGTAAGCAAGAGGAAAGACCTTTCTCTGCTGTCAGGCAGAGATTTATATAGTTCAAAAGTAAACACAATAGATATCTGATTGTGTTCCCTGAAGAGCAATGCAAACGTGGCTGAGTCACAGCTTTACTAATAAATGCATTATCATGGCTTTGTTCATTTTCATCTATAGCTCTAAAGGAGCTCGTCAGTGTTTATGCCAATGAGTAGATCTCTCTACAGCACAGAGGCATAGATCAGCCTTAGCAGTCGAACTTGACGCTTTGAATCTGACTTCAGTGTTACATGTATAAATATAAGAGTTCTTTGTGTTTCTCGATTTTATTGTGGACTAAAGCATATCAACACAGGATTTGAGCCAAAGCTCATTAAGGTCAATGCAAGTTTTGTCCAGTTGATTTCTAAACAGTGATTCTGTTCATGCAGCAAGGGCTGTATTCAGAAAAAAAAAATCAAATGAACATTCTGTAATCTGCAGAAGTGGAGGGTCCTGTTACTTTAATAACATTGCTCCCATTGCTCATTAGTATTGCTGTCTTCCCAGGCTGTGAACAAGTTATGAGACTAACCAGTATTAGGTGGGGTTTTTTTTTCTGTTTCTCTGCTATGGCGTAAAACAAAAAACGAAGGATATTGCTATTATGATCATACTTTTTATCTACCTAAGATATTGATGCCAGATAATAGTTTTGATAGTGTTAGAAATGTGAAGCGTTGCATACTTGTGCTTATTAATCTGGTGCTCTGTATGCTCCCAGAATTAATAATGTTACATCAATACCTTCACAAGTGATCCTGCTCTGATGAAACCATGTTGAAATACTGAAGTCTTGCTTCAGTGTATTCGCTAAATTAAATGTAATGTGACATCTTTGCTGATGTGATGTCCTGCGTGAAGGATTCTTTGCTGTGGTTAATTTGCAAAGTTCAAATAAAAAGTTCTTTCAAATATATTCTTTAGATTAATGGAAGATATGTTTCAGATCACAAGCTATGTGAAATGATGTAGAGGTGAAAAAAGTGCAAATGCTTTGCTTTCCTCCAAATGGACCAAAAGTTAATGGGGAGTAACAATCAGCTGGGATATTCTCCAGGGATCTGTGCTTGTCCATGACTTCAGTCATGCAGTGAAAGTAAAATGAAAAATTCTTCTGATTAAGTTGCCGAAGGATTAGATGTTGGCAACATGGTGAATAATGATGGATGCGAGGTCAGTCAGAATGGCAGTCTGGATTCATTTCTTTTAAACCGGTTTGGAGCTCAGGCAATGTGTCTAGGAATACGAGTGGAGCTCGTGCTTGACTGGATGAGGAGCTGTGCCTGGTGAGCAGCGGCTCTGAACAGGGAGTAGAGCTCACGCTGGAGGATCTGTTAAACATTATCCCAAGATGCCAAGCTGTGGGTAAGAGGAATAGCATGAATATACTAGAATACCAAGTGGGGAGAGGCAGCTTGTTCACTGTATACAATACCAGCAATTACTGCAATAATTACTGCCATGCTGGTGGTTGAAAAGAACTGGGAATAATTATGAAAATACTTTCAAAGTAATAAAGCTGCCTTGTAAAGGGTTATTAAAGAGTCTTGATGTATTTATCTGGCACAAGAAACCCTCCCCCGCCCCCCCAAACTAGAGGTGTCTTGACCAGAGCATGTAGTCATTTATGTGAGGAGATATTATCTGATTATTTGAAAATTACTGGTAGACCTGAATCTGGTCCTTGAAAAGTCTACTAGAAGGCACTTATCGTTGCTCTTTTACCACATCAACAATTTTCCACCCATCCTGTCACATGAGAATCGTATTGAATTAGCGTTTGTTGTCACCAGTAGGGTATGAAAGACTGATCATATTAGAGACTGTCACACCGCATCAGCCAAAATTAATACTGAAAGAATATGATAAAAAAGTATCAGTGTTTGAAGTGCTGTATCTTATTAGCACGGGAAGGTTTCTCCTCGTAAAGCCAGTGTTTTCTCCTTCAGTCCTGCTTGTTGATGCGAGATGAAATGCCATGCTCCATTTATGCAGGACACTAATGCTCTGCGGAAAGGACTTAACCAGAGGAGCTCCAGTGACAGTAGGCTTCGCAGCTCGGTCAGGGTTTGGACCGCTGTTCACCTTAACTTTATAAGGTGCAAGCTGGGAATGTAGCTATCATTTACAGCTCCTGACATGCCAGTTTACAGCCTGACTTGTCAGTGTAGGGCAGCATCAATTGTTTTCATACTGTGGCAGACTGTAGTTTGCAGAGGTTCAGCAAGTGTCACAGCGGGGCTGAGACAGAGCAGGGGGGACAGCTGGGAATAACGAAATCAGTCCTGGGGTAATACAAGCCAGAGCTGAATTGCACTCAGAGAACTGCTTGTGGTTACGTAGCATGCCTGGCCTTTCAGCCCACTTTGTAAAAGCCCGCGTGACCTGCTTGTAGGAGGGAAAACACAACTTGAAGTGAAGTTGCCCCGACCTGGCTGGCTGGGGAGGCCACTCCTGGCATTGGCAATGTGTGTCAGTGCTCCCGTGTGTTTTAGACACAGAAATCTCTTGCCTGTCTGGATGAAATGAATTAGTTTTTTCCCATAAACTTGCATTAGATTTTGTGGTAATGACATAGTATTATGCTGTATTAGCTGCATAGCAAAATATCCTGTTCTGTACCTAAAGCGCAGTTATTGTTCTAAAGCCATCAGTGTTAATGCAGTGACCTGAGATCTTGTTCATTTGTAGCTCAGAAGCTCTTTCTCTGAGATGCTTTGCATTAATGAAACAGATTTCAAAGATGGACAAAAGGCTAAAAAGAAAAGTTTGAAATTGTTTGGGGGAGGGAAAGCCCTTAAAACCCAAGTGAGAAAGATTTCTAGGCAAAAATTGGTTTCAGGCAAAGTGGAAGAGAATTTGCAAGCTGCTTAATCTGCCGCATGGAAGCTCTTGTGAGCTGATTGCTGAGACTGGGGACTGGAATCTTTGTTTGCCCCCGCTGGGAACCGGTGGCTCCCCACTTTCCTTCAGGTGCCCACACAGCTCTGTGAGCCGAGCCCCTGGCTGGCCCTGCTCTGGCTCCGGCTCCAGCTCTGGCTCTGCTGTTACAGGAAAGCTGTTATCATGGGGTTATTTGTTTTGTTTTGCTTTTTCCTGGAAGAAACGGTCATTGTGCAAAGCAGTGGTTTCTTTTGGAATGCCACGGTGAGGAAGGCTCATTCTGGACATCTGCGGTCAGGCCGTACATCAGAGACCAAGCTCTCTTTCTGGTCTGTGGTGCGTGTGTCTGCCCGTCAGTTCAGCGGGTTTCCAGGGGCTGCAGAGAGGATTCGCTGTGCTCCTCGCCGTGGCTCGGAGAGGGACGGGCGGCTGCATTGCTCGCTGCCCTCGGAAGTGAGCGGCTCTGAACTCTGCTGGAAAGGGAGCAGAAACAAAAAGAGGCATCGGTGCATCTTGTAAGGGGAGAACAACTTGCGTACAAAAAAGCATAGTTCCTGTAGACATCACAAGAGCTCTGTTGCCTGCTTCTTACCTTTGACTAACAGCGAAGGGAGTTGGATTTCTGTGCCCTATTTTTGAGTGGAGTGGGTGGTGTTGTGGAAGTCTGGTTCTACTTCAGCAGCAACACCCAATTAAGGTGAATACAGGCATTCCACAACCTAATTCAGCTTTCCTTGTGTCTGGGCCCCTGCAGGCTCTTGAATATGCTTGGGCTGCAATTTGTATTGAACGTCTGATGAAAGTTTGCTGCTTGTAACGCTTTGGTCACTGATAAAATAAATACCTAGGTTAGTTTAGTATGTTGACGTATCAGCCTTCCGTGCAAGCATTCTACCTACTGGGCTGGCTGCCGCCTCTGCTTAAACCATTATGGACTGGGGCCAGACTCCATGTTTGTGCAGCCCTACCTGTGAAAGGGGCGTGAAGCTGGTGCGGTTTGAAAGACTCATACCTGCCATGTGCAGGCTTCACTGGATCTTTCAAAACCTCAAGTGACATGAAAATTGTCGGCTGTTTTATGATTGTGTAGCTGTTGAGGCTTGTGCATGGATTATCACAGGGGCTGCGTGTTACCATATAATGCATGATGCATCTGTGACCAGCACACCGAGACAGATTCCCATCAGCTCACAAACATGCATCGTTTCATTTTCAGCTTGTGCGTGGCTGTGCTAAGGATCAGAAAAGAGAATAAAATGCTGGAGCTTCAGCAGTTGCAGCATACGTAAGCAGATTATGCAAAAATGTTAATTTTTTATTATTAAATACCACTTTAGGGAGAAGAAGCCCTTAATACTCTGGCTAAAGACTCTAGTCACACCAGATTAGCATTGTTGTACATTAATAATAAAAATAGCTGGGTCTGATTAGTGTCAGTTAAAGTTTTCTGAATGAGAAATATAACTCTTTGAATTGAACTGCTTGAATAGCAGCTAAGGATTCCTGAGGAATAATTTGCATTAAAAAGTTAAGACCTTCACTACTTTTCTAAAGGAAAATCTTTTGCCAGTGCAGGAATTACATGCCATTCACCTAACAGCAAGAAAAGAAAGGAACTTCACAGACCATGAAGTGTAATAACGGAACATCTAAAATTGATTTTCATTTAAGTAGATTACTTACGTTTTCCTCTAGAACAGGGAAAGCACACTCTAATCTTCATCACTTTTCACAGGTAGACCTACTGGTTTGATCCAGATATCCATCGTTAAATGCACCGAGTTCATGCTTCCCTGAAACCTGCAGCCTTGCGTCCGAGGGCATCGTGTCCAAAATAATTTAAAAGAAAAAGGAGACAGGGCTGCTTAGCTATTCCCATCTTGATGGTTGATGGGTAGGTTAATTTGGGGTACCTAATTTAATTCTGCTGTCCTAGATGATCCGTCTGTGGGAGGGATTTGGGGTAACGTGCTGTTTCCAGGCTCGTAGCAGGAGTTAAGCTGTTGGAGGTTTGCCGTGGAGCTTAGCACGGCGCTGGAAGCTCCTCAGGCATTTGCTCCATGATTTGCATTGGTTCCTCACAGGGGTTTTGAGTGGTGTCCAGGGCATGGGTGACTTCCCTGTGGTCCGAGCGGTTTGGGCCCAGAGCGTATCTGTATTTTTCATTTGGTGGGAGGTTCTTGCTGAGGGCTTTGGGGTTGGAGAACTTGTGCTCTCCACCAGAATTTCATGTGAGAGATCCTGACTTTGTGGGCAGGGACTTGGTTTTCTGCCCCTGCCACGGTGCGGAACGCCTCAGCTACGGTGTATGATCTCATATATTTTCAGTTTGGTTTGTCTGATCATTTTTAGCCTTCCTGTGTGAGGAAGTGAGGATAACATGAGCACCTTGTGCGTGTGCGCGCACGAGCTTGCTGCTCTGTTTTCCACTGTTCCCAATAACTTACGAACCATTGCCCCAGTTTGACAAGGGAGGTGTTACAGGCAAGGAAATGAAAATGAGTACCAGGTACAGGTATGAATGGCCGGTATGGAGGAGGCTGAAGGAGAAGCTTGTTTATTTGACTTCTGGTAATCGGAAGGAGGGAGGTTATGGACGCACCAGCCACATGGAAAGCTTTGATTTAAGCTTTCTACTTCTGGAACAAAAGAGAGTCCAAGCAGAAGGAATAAATCCAGGAGAAAGCAGAATTTGTTAGATGGACTGACCCCAGAACAATTTGTTTCTTTGACTAATGTGGGTTGTTTTGACAAAAGAAACCTATTTTTTAATTGCGCTCATTACAAAAGCTGTTGTGCCAGTGTCAGAGATAGAGCTGTAAATAACTGTCAGTCTCCTCAGTTCTGTAAGCCTTAAATAGTAATGTTGCCTCAACAAGCCAGTCTGTTGAAGTGAGCAGTTCGAAGATGAGACATCCTTCCTGTGGCAGGCAGCTATGCAAGAGCAGAGACAATAAGGTTGTCAAGGTAACTTTTGAGGCAAGTTGTTGCAAAAACGACTACAAGAATTTGCATATGTTTGTACTGATTCATTTGTACAGAGTGAGACTGTTGCCTTTCATGTGTATCCACAGATTTATTACAGCTCAAAGGCCTCCACATGTTTGTAAATTGGTCAAATTCTCTGATTTGTCCCAAACTTTGCAACCCGTTCTGAAAAGAGATGCTTGTGGGTCAAACTGGAGCAGAAATAAATGGGTTTGGACTGTATTCCCTATTTTTGGTCATTATTATAATTTATTTCAGGGGTTGCCTTGGCACCTTGTGGCATTGTCCATTTCAGGAGTGTGTGACATTGAGGTGTTGACCGTGGCTCCTTGCGCTGGGTGCGCAGGGGTGCGGGGGATCTGCTTCCTGCAGGGATACTGAAATGCAGCAGCTCCTCACAAGAAAGCCTGGTGTTAGAAGATTTACAGAGCTGCTGCTGCTGGACAAGAAAGAGACTTTGGTGGATTCTGACGTACACACAAGGCAAGAAGCCCCTTTAGCTGAGGATTGTACGGCAGCACTTGCATCGTGCGCACTCGCCGTTAGGCGACTGGAGACCTCCCTGGTCTTGCCGGTTCCAAGCACGGGGTTCGTGCTCAGCACAGAGGCTGTGGGTGATCCTTATGGTGACATACAGCTGGGAGGGGAGACACAAGCCGAGAGGACATAGAGCTGCCCGAAAGGAGACTGCAAATTCAGGGCAGTGCTGGAGCCCGGCCAACCTATTAAGTGAACTGGGTGCTTCTTGTCTAATTTTTAAAACTTCTCCCTGTTAAATTGGGAATAGTCTTATTTTAACACAGTTTGAGCCCTTCCTAGGAGCTATGCAGAATATGGCCCATCACAGGTTCCCCCAACCTGTGACTCTGGACAGAGCTGGTAGGCTCTGCCAAACCCTGCACTTCTGTCCTTAAGTGGAATCCGGAGCATCTGGAGGGAAATACGGCATGGCACGGGGCGCTGGCAGTTTTGAAGGGGTGATGACAGACCAGGGGCTAATCCTGATTTTAGGTCCTGTTATTGTTTTGCTGAATTGTAGCTGAACCCAGCAGAGAGTTACATGCTCAAAGCTATGCAACTTTGTAAGTGCTTTTTGCTGGCTCATTCGTGTTTGGTTTTAGACCACAAAATCAGGCCCTTTCATATGCTAGCCCCTTTCTGAGGTTGTTCGTGCTTCCTCTGTGACAGGTCTTTCACTAGATACAAGCATCTTCAGAGGCTGCTTTTATCACTGTGATGGTGACGATTGTACTGGCCGTGCAAAGAGCTGGAAACGAGACCGTAGCTGTTTCCCTGTGCATGAGCAAACAAGATGCTCTCCACCGGACTTTTCCTTGATCACTGCAACACGTCTGCTGTAGGCACATCTTAAGAACAGGCAGTTTCTCTGTGATCGTGTGTTGGAAACCAGTTCGTTACCCAATCAAAACACAACAAAGGAGACTAAAACCTTTGCAGTGAGGATGCTTCCTTAGTACCCAGAACATGCCAAAGAAGACCAACAACTTAAATGGCGTGTGTTCATACTATTTTAGAGATAAGATGTAAACAGCTTGAACTCAATTGTTGTAGTGGCACGATATTCCAGGGATGATGACAGTTGGACCTCCTAATATTATGAATTCTCGGTTCAAGAACAGCTGTAAATGTTTATTTGATGTGAAAGAGCTAATTGTACAAATCATTACCTCCAGCCTGACATGCCTCTGCTGTTTATTCTGTGGCAGTAATTAATTCTATAATTAGAAAATGTTCTGTTAAATAACTTCTCTGGGAACTCAGCCCATTGTCCAATGCAGGAGCCTTCAAGAAGCTGAAGTGACTCCGGGATGACCTTGGCAATTTGACTACTTTTATCAGCAAGGGCTGGTTTGCTTCGATGGGAGATCGTTACTGAAAAATTTAGCCTTTATGAGCGGGACTAGAGATGAGTCTCTGGATGCTGAGATTCAGTGCTGTGGGTGGAAGGATTTGGCCCTGGCCCTTCCCCTCTGCAGAAGTGGAGACCTGACCTACCTGTACATTTGCATCTGCTTTTGATCTGCCAGCGTCTGCCGTTCTATGAGAAGTTTGCATGAAATGAGTGTACTTCATAAGGTATCAGAGTGAGCACAAGAAAATCAATAAGCAATCTGTGTGATAATTAATTAGCATGCCAGGATGAATTACTGTTTCTTCCCCTCCTGATTTGGGTCACAGTCACATCTGATTTGGGAAGTTGTCAGTTTTTCAGTTGTGGCTTGGTCTTTGTTGTTGGTATGTTTTTTTGCTTTTTTTTTTTATTTGATGTGACCAGAATGGAGGACTGGCAGATAGAGAATAACACTGTGCAGACTTGCTTGTCATGGGAAGGAGACAACATTGAGCTCAGCACCCAGCAGAACCTGTTGACTGTGTACTGTGTGCTGGTCTGGTGCGGAAGAAGGGTTATTGCTTATGAAAGTGCCACAGCACAAGAGGTTGACCAAGCTCTGCAGCTTTGGTGTCCTTTGTGCTCGCCTCTATTTTCCTCTCTGAATTCAGCAGTTAATTACTTACTGTAGCCCTTGAGAAGACTGGCTTGGTGCTGTGCATCTGCGGGGGTGGTACCAGAGGCTTGCTGGCCCCTCAGCTCGGCAGCAGGCTGGTTCCTTTCTCGTGTAGGGACAGAGGCTCTCTGCCCCCTCTTCACGAGCGTTGCCACGTGCATGCTCTGCGTTGGCTGGTGTGACTTGCCTCTGGTCTGCGGAGTCCCCTAGTACTCGCACATCTCCACGTCAGGGGCTGAAGCAGCAGCCTGGGGGCCAGCAATGCCAGGTCCTCACTGCTGGAAACCTGTCCTAGTCTGCAGGCTCCCGTCTCGTCAGTCTTCCCTGGGACTCAGATGTCATTCCTGGGAAATGGAGTCTCTTCAGCCCATATGTTCGTGAGTATTCACCCACCACCATCCCAAAATACACATATAGTTTGGCCTGCTTCCAGCTAGACTTATCATGGGAGTTATTCCTCAGGGTCACCTCTGGGCTTTTTACTCCCTTCTCTGGGAGAAAAGCTGGTATCAACAGCTTTCCAGAGACTCCTGTGCAGGCAAAGCAACTACTAGCTCATTATCAAGCTTCTGGTGTAAATTCCTACCCTTGCCATCCTGTTTCCTGTCTGTAGTCACACAAAAGGCTAATTATACATGATAGATTAATGAACTCATTTTGTAAATACACCAAGTAGTGAGATAGATGCCTACTTAACTTTCTCAATGAACTTCAAGAGCCCAGATTTCCCTTCTTTCCAACAAATTGGCTTCCATCAACAGAAAAGAGCCTCTCAAAGCATCTCTGCCAGGCCTCTAATGATAACAAATAACTATGCTTTTTACTTGATAGTAGACAAGACAAAAGCACTCTACATCTGACACGCAGAGTGTTTAGTATGGATCAGGAGTGAACTGGTGATGATCACACAGAGCTTTATAAATGAGCATGTGCAATTGAATCGTGGTTGTTGTGTGGGTTTTTCTTTCTTTTTTTTTTTAAAGAAAAACTCAGTTGTTATGGTGTCCAAAAGGATTCATAGAAAAGTGACTCTGGAATTTATTTTATAAAGAATTACTTTATTTAAGAAAGGCAGTTTTCTTTTTCTCCATCCTAACGCCTAAATTTTCAAGGATTTTTCTGTTTGCTTTCTCTTAAAACTGGCTTTCTTCCCTTTTCTCTTCTTGAAACCTTGGAGAATATGGAATTGATTTCCTATTTGTGTCACCATTAATATGTTTTCCAGTGCAGCTTTCAGGGCGCACCAAGAGCTCATATTTATTAAGGGGCAAATATTGAGAGGCACTGAATACCTGCAAATTTATGCTAGGGATGGTCACCAGCAAGGTGCAATTACTTGAGAACAGTTTTGATCTGAAGCAGTTTGCTTAATGTCTAACTTCAAACACTATCATGAAAATGTAACCCTAATAAGTAGCTGATGCTATTATTGCCCCTACTTTAAGTCCATCTGTACTAATTCATGTGGTTGCCATCCTTGTGGTATTTTAACCACCTATGCTTTAGGTGGACCGAACGTGGTTTCAGAGTTATGACTAGCATGTGTGAGGAAGGGAGATCCCATGTTTCTTTATAATTCATGGCATCAAAAAGAACACCTTGTGCATACAATACGTACTCTGAAAAACTTCTAAGGACATTCAGAGCTTTCTGACCGTGTTAAGATAGATTAGTAGCACTGAGTTTAAAATCTGTGGTTTTTCTTTAGGTCAGTCCAAATGCAACTCCTGAAAGAGCCCAGTGGAGGGTTTCCTCCATCAGAAGACTGCAGTTGCTGGCTGTCCGAATAATTCTAACATGGCTCTGAGTATGTTTAGGGAGAAAAACCTTCAACCCAGTCGTAATCTATTTCAGAATCACAGTGCCATTGCAAGGAAATTGAAGTTTGGCCCTCAGCACCTTGTGGAGGCAGTGGCTTCTTACTCAACGTCTGTCTGTTATGTCTGTCACATTTTCAGGAAATGAAAGCAGAGAGTCGCATGCTGCCTACTCAAACCCAGCTAAACTGCTGCTCCATTTGTAAGGAGTCATTTGGTTTTAATTAGCAGAACCTTATGGATGAGTGTATTGATACAGCTGAATGTCTCCTCTGGTTATGTGGAGTCAGGTTTCCTCTGGTTCCTGTGTGAAGCTTTTTTTTTTTTCAAGTGCAAGAGTGCAAGGTTTATTTATAAAGCAGCTTTTGCCACAAGTTTCATATCCAACCCCAGCTAGATCAGTTTAGGTTTTTAAGCAAATTCCATTTGGCAGAGGTTGGCTGGAAGGCATCAGCTCAAATGTGATGTAACTTCTATTTTAGCAAGAAGCCAAGGAATTGCTCCATATCTTGATGTTAAGAAACAGGAGGTGAAAGACCTTAATAAGAGAAAAGTGCAAAACTGTGGTATAAGGTACTGCTGTATGCCAGCTTGAGTGATCAGAAAGAAATATAGAAAATCTTCTAGTTTTTCCAAGCAATGATGGACTAATTATCCTCCAGTTGTCAATGATTCAGGCTGAATGAAGCGTTCTAAACAGGAGCAGAAAATTGGAAATAGAGCAGAGTGACAGAAGTGCACATCAGTAATGAGCGTCCCTGCCCCGAACTCCGACTGCTGTGGAGAAAAATTGTTTTAGCTTCAGACACTGCATTCCCAACACAGTAGTAAAAGTAATGAATGTTGGGTAGCTCCTTGACTTCAGAACATCTCCAACGATCAAATCATGGTAGTTACTTGTGAGAATGAATCTGGGGTGCTTTGAACTCAGTAACTCAGGCATAGCTGCTTTTGGACTGAAATGGGAATGCTCTGAGATGGGCTCTGGCTGCAGTCCTGGGACTCCCCTGGAGTGGTCCTCTTCCACCTGGGCTTTCAAACTCTTCGGGGGGGTTTACTCCTGACACTTCACATCCCACCCATTGCTCATCACTACTATATCAGCTCACCCTGCCAAAGTGAAGTCCTGATTTTGTTTTGGATGAGGGTTTCCAAAACTTGAGCAAAAACTGTGTTTACCAAAAGCCACTGAATAGGATTTTGATGGTGAAAAAGTGTGTAAAGGCTCTTGGAGAGCAGAATTCCCAGTCAGACTGGTAGCAGGTGAGTAGTAGCTGGGAGGTGCAGACCATCCTTCATCCTCACCAGGTGCATCTCTGGATGAACTTCTACTGTGCATCTAAACACTGCAATAGTTTTAGAAAGATTGGATAAGCATTTGGGTACAAAAACTCAAATTGGAGACGCAAGCAGCAGCATTAGCTCTATTGGAGGATCAAGCAAAAACCCTCACCGGAAGCAGCGCTGATTATCCCCACTCCCTCCCCGGTCTGTAAACATTACAGACTGCATCAAACCCTGAAACAGGAGTGTTATCTCCAATAGTCTTCCTATTAACATGAGCTATTACAGCTTTTGTTACAGAATTGTTTTCCTTGTGATCCTTTCATGACGAATAGGCAATTACTGTTAATCTAACATTAACGCTGAAAATCCACCCAAGTGAGTGAATTCCTCCAGTTAAAGATACTGGTGATTTTATTTGGCTGCACTGCGCAATATGAAAACTCTGTGCTCTTGATTAAAAACAACAATAAATGACAATATGCCTGTAAAGAAGAGAGAGATAGAAAACGCTAGATTTTTGCAGAGCAGTACTCTTACTGTCATAGAATCATTTAGGTTGAAACAGACCCGGAAGATCATTGAGTCCAACCATGAACCTAACACTGCCAAGTCCGCCACTAAACCATGTCCCTAACCAGCACATTTACATGTATTTTGAATACCTCCAGGGATGGTGACTCAACCACTTCCCTGGGCAGCCTGTTCCAATGCTTGGTAACCCTTTTGGTGAAGAAATTTTTTTTCATATCCAATCTAAACCTCCCCTGACGCAACTTGAGGCCATTTCCTGTTGTCCTATCACTTGTTACTTGGGAGAAGACACCAACACCCGCCTCGCTACAACCTCCCTTCAGGTAGTTGTAGAGAGCAATAAGGTCTCCCCTCAGCCTCCTCTAGACTAAACAACCCAGTTCCCTCAGTCATAAGACTTGTTCTCCAGACCCCCCACCAGCCTCATTGCTCTTCTCTGGACACGTTCCAGCACCTCAATGTCCTTCTTGCAGTGAGGGGCCCAACACTGAACACAGTACTCCAGGTGCGGCCTCACCAGTGCCGAGCACAGGGGCACGATCACCTCCCTACTCCTGCTGGCCACACCATTCCTGATCCAAGCCAGGATGCCGCTGGCCTTCTTGGCCACCTGGGCACACTGCTGGCTCATGTTCAGCGGCTGTCGACCAGCACCCCCAGGTCCTTTCCCGCTGGGCAGCTTTCCATCCACTCCTCCCTAAGCCTGTAGTGTTGCATGGGGTTGGTGTGACCCAAGTGCAGGACCTGGCACTTGGCCTCGGCCCATCAATCCAGCCTGTCGAGATCTCTCTGCAGAACCTTCCTACCATTGAGCAGATTGACACTCCCGCCCAGCTTGGTGTCATCTGCAAACTTGCTGAGGATGCACCCGATTCCCTTGTCCAGATCATTGATAAAGACGTTAAACAGAACTGGCCCCAGTACTGAGCCCTGGGGAACACTGCTTGTGACCGGCCGCCAGCTGGATTTAACTCCATTCACCACAACTCTCTGCGCTCGATCATCCAGCCAGCTTTTTACCAAGTGAAAAGTACGCCTGTCCAAGCCATGAGCAGCCAGTTTCTCCAGGAGCATGCTGTGGGAAATGGTGCCAAAGGCTTTGCAAAAGTCGAGGTAAACAACATCCACAGCCTTTCCCTCATCCACTAAGTGGGTCATCTGGTCATAGAAGGAGATCAGGTTAGTGAAGCAGGACCTGCCTTTCATAAACGCACGCTGGCTGGGCCTGATCGCCTGATTGTCCTGTACGTGCCATGTGGTGGCACTCAAGATGATCTGCTCCATAATCTTCCCTGGCACCGAGGTCAGGCTGATAGGCCTGTAGCTCCCCAGATCCTCCTTCCAGCCCATCTTGTAGATGGACATCACATTTGCTAACCTGCTAATCTGCTAACCGTTTACCTCTGTGTGGTTTTTTCAGAGTTTGTTGACTTTGTGCATACAATCATTCACTCTTTCAAACTGAATTCTGCATCAGTATTTTGTTAGATTTTTGTTTTCCATGGTAGGAAGGAACCATGTCCTAAGGGAGAGCAGAAGAAAACCACTTACTCCTTGCTTGATCGGGAAAGTTTGAAATTCTGTGACCTTAGATCTTAGTTAAGTGACAAGAGTGGGAGAGTTTTTGACCGGTGTTTCAGCCATCCTCAGCTGTCCCTTTATCTCCAAAGTAATCTGACCAATTTAATCTCTGGACCAAACTAAGATGCAAAATTTCATCCCTCAGTTCATGAGCAATAGAGAGAAGGGAAGATTCGCTAGATGATTTAGTATGAACAGAAATTGGATGACATGTAATTTTAATTAGGAGAGGTGTCTAAATTATTATTCATCTTAGGTTATCATGGCTTAAGATTTACACAGACTATAATTTGCATACTGTAAAAATGGGGAAATATCAAACTTTATCCGAAAGATTCATGTAATGCCAACGTATTTGTAATGACTTCCGCCTAATAAACTTTTTCCTGCTGTGAAGGTTTTTTGCTGAGATTGAGCCAGCCTTAATAACATGCTTGTCTTCTGCGTAACATACAGAGAGAGCTGAGAGCAAGAGTGTGGCCTGACAACTCCAAAGCATCTCCAACCTGGGCAAGGCCTCACTGTGGTGGCAACAGCGAACTCCCCTTGGTTTCCATGGGAGTAGAGTGGAAAATTAAGTGAGAGAGTTGATGATTGACATTTAAGTAAGTTATCTAGATACTTATCTTTTTCACTAGGAAGCTTTGACTATGACCTTTTTTCTAAAGAACAGCTGGGAGATTTATGAACTGTTTGTTCAATGGATGCTGAATGAGTTGAGCTGGTGGCATATCTGTGTTTGTGTACATGTTCCTTAATCAGGTCAAGTCACTCCGAGCGAGGAGCTGAGCCTGTATTTGGGAGAAGTTTAACATTTGAACTGTTGCTTTAACTGGCAGTAATTCTGTTGTATTATTTAGATTCTTCCTGTTCCCAATGGAGATGGACTAAGATCCAGAAATTAATTTTTATCCTAACAACACTTCAAAAGAAACTGCATTTTTTTCCTCATAAACTTAATATGGAAAGGTTTTCAGCTCCGTTGAAGAGATGTAGGAAGTTGAAAGGAGTTATTTTATTTATTCATCCTGCTTCTCTGCTCACTGCTTTCCCGGTTACATAGATTAGTGGGCAGTCTCTGAAAGTATCATGTCATATCTAAAGAGAAGGAGATAGTTTTAGAAAACGTTTCTCTGAATTCCCCAGGAGCATGCAACTCGGTTGCTGCTTCTGATGCTGCTTTGTAGAGTTCCAGTGCCCATGAGCCAGATGAGAAATATCTGAAATGCAGTTACTCTATACAGGAACTTCTCTTTATGGACAATAATGCTACAGTTCCAGAATTCTTTTTGCGTTTTCCCCAGGAATTCTGTTATCCTCGGAGTCTGGAGCAGGTTAAATTAGTCTGTGGACAGAATAACTGCGGGAATCTCTGCCCACAGGGAAAGCATTAATTACGTTTAAACTGATTCTGTGACGAATGCTGGAGGTGACCAGTTTCTTTTCTGTTTCTTGCTCCCACCCAGAAGAGACTCTTTTGAGATGAGGCTATTGACTACCCATTTTTTCTCATTAAAAATACACCTCTGTGTTTTGTTGAACCATGTGCAGTTTTCGAAGTCGGATGTTACTTAGGGAATTTGTTACCTGAACAAAGTGTCGCTTCCATTATATGTCAGTTAAATCCACCTTGCTGCTTTTTTCTTTGTTTGTTTATTTGTGTATTTACTTTTTAAGTAGGCATTGAAAATGTGATAGTTAGAGACTCTGAGAATTTAACGCTTCAGTGGAGAATCTTGTTGTGACTCCACTGGTTCCATGTTCGGTCATACCATCACCTTGGCATCTTTCCTCTGTCTTTTCTGCATTATCTTCACCCATATAGTATCTTGAGTTGCAGCATCTTTATTTGTGCATCCCTAAGGAGGACCCTGGGCATCACCGGTTGCTTTTGCCTGGCTCTGTCCCTGCTGCCGAGGTCTCCCCGTGAGGGAACCCCGCCGCAGAGCGGACACAGCCGAGCTCGCCCACAGACCGCTGACGGGGACCCCACTTTCTGCTGTTCCACGTAAACCGAAGCGGCCTGGTTTGGAGAGCTGACCGCAGTTCTTGTGTAAATATTTCTGTTGAGAGATAAAGGTTAATTTTTCCTTTTGTACCATTAACCAAGTTCTTGTAGGACACTTTAATTTAGGCTCTACATAAGGAGGTAGCAGGACCCAGGTCCTGCCTCTAGTAGCAGAGCAGATAACCTCATCTTTTATATCCTGTGCAGCCTGTCCTCCTTGTTGTGAAGGATGCAGCACAAGCTAAATTCTGTATTTTGAAGTGACAAACTGAGTTATCTAAAACATCATTTAAAACCTAGGTGGGCATTTTTTGTTCTCTATGTTTTTTTATCTTTATCAAGTTGAAACATTCCAATTTTGCCTTGAAAGTTCGTCTTAGTGAAAATGCTGTTTGGCTTCTAATCGTAACAGCTAGATGTTAGGTAGAAGCAATATATTTTTCTTGCTTACATAGCACCAAATAATTTCTATTTTAGGTTATCTAAAAGTCTGGTCTGTGTTCCCAGGATGAAGGAGGAATTATTTTTTCTTGAGAGATGCACCAGTGGGAAAAATTGTCTTTCACCTGTGCTTTTGTGCTGTGATTATAAAAGCACCTCTCGGGAGACCTCTTTCAAGCTTCCATTTGCCCTTGGGGAGTAATGGTGTGGGGAATCGCTTCTGGAAGGTGTGTTTTGGACTTGCCGTGCTTGCAGCTAACTGGAGGTTTGCTGCTGTTGTGTTTCGTTAATGCATGGCTGTCGGTTGTCTTTCAGATATGCACTTCGTTGTGCAAAGCCATTTGGGTAGAAACAGGCCAATGTAAAATTATTCCAAGACAAATGTGAATGAAAAACCTCCTAAGTTTTGTATATGAAAGTTTGATAACCCTCACATAAACATTACAATTTTTCTGTCAACAAGCATTGCAGAGTAAAGTAATTTTATAATATTAAGGACTAGACATTAAAAATACAGCTAAAATATGCATGTACTAGGATGCTGAAATGTATGATCTTCTGAGGGTGGAGTGCAGCTCTCTGTATATAGCACTGGATTTTGCAGGCGCAGAATTCCCAGTGGCATTTGGTTGCTTAAATAATTTAAAAACCCCAGCCATAACATAAAAATGGGTCAAAGTTACAACTCTGAGTACGTAGAACCTTCAGAAGTTGGGGCATTTTTGGATTTGAGTTTCAATACCAGGTCAGAGGTGGCTGGATTTGCAGAGAATTTGTTACTGTCATGCCATCTGGAGGTTGAGATGGTGGCTAAGACAGGACTGGTTGCCTTGAATCCAAGGGCTACTCCTGCTGGGACCCAGAAGCTTGGAGCTCCACATCCCGCCTCTAACAAAACCACAAGTCTTGGAACTACAATTCTGGGTTGTATCAGGATGGAAGCCAGAGGTCCTGGTGTTTGTGATTGCCACGAGCAACTGTTAGCTTTGGTCATTGTTCACTTTTAAGGCAGAATTGCAGCTTTCTTTGTGTGGGATAGTAACTCCAGCATTATGCACGGATTCCGTGGATACCAGAGTAGAATACAGAGGGAACAGCCAAAATCGACCTCTGCTTTTAAAAAAAAATCAAGTGGGGACGTTGCTGTGTTTCTGAATGATAATGATACAGGAGGAATTTCTTTTCTTCTCTTCTTTGGAGAAAATACTAAATTGCAAGCTTACATGCGTTCGAGGCTGAGTGCAGCAAGAATCAAGTGAGACAGAGCGAGTACCTTGTCAGGAGCATCCATAAGTACTCATTTGATTCCTTTTTATTCCTCCACACTCATTCCTCATTTGCTTTCTCCGTCTGATATTCCTCTGTCAGCGGTACTCGATCCTGGATGCTCTTTGCAGCAGGGTTGTGCTGGCTGCAGATTCAGATCCCCCCGCTCGCCCCACACTGTCTGGTCTGCAGTGGGTCCTAGAGGTGAGGTGCACTGAAAACAAGGAGTTGAGAGCACCTGCAGACAGACTCTGTGGCACCTCGAAGAGCTTGTACCTCCTCGCCAGTTGGTGAAACAGGGTCTTTTCCTGCTCAGGAAGCAAATGAAAAATCATTAACCACCATCCATCTATTTTCAGTAAGATTATAAATGTAAGTAGTTAAACTGCAGGTTGATGGCGATCATTTGTTAATGTGGCGGTGTGAGAAACCAGCCTCTTCAATCAGCCATGCTCATGTTTTAGACAGTGAGAATTTTTCAAAACCGTTATGTTTTTGGTGCTGTGTTCTTTTGTCTTTTTCTACCCTTATTTTTTAATTTGAGTTGGATTTGTCTTGAGGAAAGGTGAAGAAGAAAAGGTCTCAAAGATGTTGTGGGGGTCATGAGTCAGCTTTGGAAAGAGGTTCTCAATGGGAGGTTTGACAGTTGGCTTTGTCAGGGTGATTTGCTGCTTGAGGAGTCTTTTGTATTACAACAGAAGAGCTGAGAGGTGATTAAAAGTGACATCATCTTGTTTGAAAATTGGTTTTCAGAGGTGACATTTTTACAAGAAAATCTTCGTTTTCTTTTTAATTTCATGATAAAATTTCAAAACGAAGCTTTTTCCTGGAAGTTCTGTTTAGAAATTGTAGAAACCCAACAGTTTTCTTTGTTGTTGGTGTTGGTTGTGGTTGTCATCGTGTCGTGTGTCATCCCATCCCCGCCTAATTTCAGACAGCTGCCTTCTTCCATTCCTGCCCTGCAGCAAAAAGCTGAACTGTTCAGAAGGACAGCAGTGGAAATGAACCACTTTCGCTCACAACTTGACAGCCTTGTCCTTTTGCCATTTCCTCCATTTAGGAAAACAGGCGAAAGGTATTAAAATAATGCAGCGGGAGCTGGATTTTCCTGCTTCCTGGCTTTGATACATTTGGCAGTGATACGGGGTTCTGTACAGCCCAGTGCTGCAAAGCGATCGTAGACCTTGGAGGAGTATTAGTGGTAGTCGCAGTCCAGTTAGAGCATGCCTTTCCACGATGGCAGGTGGTTCACGTACTTTGTCGTGTCAGCACCTACAGCATACCCTGATATCCCGTCTGAACCTTGAACGGTGTATCAGTGTTGCAAATGGAACTGCTGACAGAGGTAACTCTTATAAAAATCTACTACAGTTTTTAGAGGACCAGAACAACAGTTTTCAGTTTTATTTGATTTTTCACCTTTCCTAAAAAATTATTTCCAACAGAAGATCAGTGTCAAGAATTTAAATCTCTCCTTGATAGGTGGTTACTCTGCAGATTTGAACGCTGCGGTGATTTCTGTAAACCAAGGATATCGAAGGGGAGCGGTGCTATGCTAAGATGTTAAACCAGCCTGTGCTTCCAGGTGGTGTGTTAGGGATGTTATCTATTCTGCTCTTCCTGCTGGACCTATTTTTGCTATCTTTGCACAGCGTTGTGTTGGGGGTGCGTGGTGCATATGGGTAGGCATATGCCATGAGATGATTCTTTGGGGGGTGTTACTCTGTGTAATACAAAGCCTTTTTGTCGCTAGACCAGTCTGGCATCGCTCATCTCTGAGCAATCACAGGACAACTCGAGGGATCTGACACGATTATAACTGAAAACAGTGAATCAGTTTAAATACTGATGTTTTGGAAAGGCTTTTGTACTAGATATGGAATTCCAATTCTGTGATTCTTTGGACATTAATGTGGATTTACAGCTCTTGTACTTGCTAAGAAAGCTTGACCTAGTAATGCACAGGTAAAAATAATTCAATCGCAGTGAATGTAGGTACTGAAGATCAAGCAAAAGCAAATGAAGCGGATCACTGAATTTATGAGAAATAAAGTTATTAGATAAAATTCTACAGTACATACCAACTCCATATGCTGTCTTAGTAATGCTATAATTAAGCCAAAGAGTCATGTCAGACTGGCCTTTTCCATCTGCTCTGTGATCTGCTGGGGGAGCAATTTGGAAAGAATGACGGCTGACCTCAGAACTGATGTGTTCAGTTAATGTACGTTTCCACCAGAGCCGATACTTAAACAGAGCTCATCCGCTGTCATATACGGATATGAATTGTTCTTCGTTTAATTGGAAAAGTCAAAGTTGGGCTTGCCGTGAAGCAGGCTTGTTCAAAAATTTTTGTTTCAGTAAATGCCTCTTGGTATTAGCTGAGCCATTTGATGGCTCATAAAAATATTAAATATTCTTCCATTTTATTTGCAGCTATGTAAACTGCAGTGTGATGGCACAAGTTTAAAATAGCACTGTTGGGTTTTTCTGCTCGTTTTTTATAGCTTTTGCCAAAACAAACCTGTTAATAATAAAGTCTCAAAAGTTCAGTATGAGTAATTGACATGTGAGACACGTGAAACTCAGCCTGTATTTATAATACTAATTGATTTCATTTATTTTGCATCCCCTGTGAATTTCTCACTGCCAGTCTTGCCATTATCTTAATGTTGTTGTTTCCAGTAACACTCAGAAAAGTCATTTTAAAGGCAGGGGGTCTTTCAGTACAGATGCATCAGGTGTAAAGCTTCCTTTCTTCAGAGGTGATCAAACTGGCTAAAGGAAACCCCGTGGAATGGTACAGCTTAAAATCAGCGTCTGTCCATCTGTTTGAATCTCTGTTACCTTGTGAAAGTCTGCTTAATGCTCGCTCCCACGAGTGTCTGTATTCGGATAATGCGGGCATGGGATTTTGCTGTGACAGGGAAGTGTGAAAAATGTTGTTGCTGGAATCATTGCAGTATCTGGAAGGTCATAATTGTTCCTATGGAAGGATAGCAAGACCTGCTTGCCAGTGGCAAGCTGCAGTTAGACTTGCTGATTAGGAAAAAGTAGTTCCATCTGCACAGTCGGACTGCTGGGTACCCCGAAACCCACCCCATGTGGTAAAGCTGGAGGCAAACATCTGATCTTTGGAGACATTTGGATTCGTGTCTGGGCATCATATCTGGCAACGCTGGTGTGCCTCGAGCTGCTGGGAATCTGCAGGGCTTCCCACGAGCTGCTCCCCTTCCTGTTCTTTAAAGCTAGAGCCATCCACCTTAAATATGTGGCCCTTGCTCTGTAGATAGAAAATACTTACCAAACACTTCCTTCCTGGCACTCAGTGAAAACTGATGAAGATAGACAAACCTGATGTGCCTCCCTGTGCAAACTTGCTGCTGGCCTGGAATAAGAAAAGTAGTAGTTCAATACTTTGATGAAAAAATCTAATTTCTGACTCTATTTGATGAGAGGAGTAAAAATATAAATGTAGTTGAGAATACTCTCAGTGAATAGTGTATTGCCTGGCTGGCTGATCAATTGCCTGGCTGCCTCTGCCTCTGGTGGGCAGAGAATCCTGGTAAGTGGCTGTTCTCTGAGAAACAAGCTCGAGTCATCCGCAGGTTTTTAGGACCTGCCTTACTTCAAAGTCGTCTTTAAAACAGAAGCTGAGTCTTTAATCTGAGCTTTTCTGAAGTGTCCTTACCTCCCTTCCCCTTCCCTGCTGCTTTGCAGCGTCTCTTGGGCTTTGCCGTTTATGCTGTAGCTTTGCTGGAGAGAAGCAGCGCAGCTGGCCGTGGGGCTGGTGTCCCGGGACAGCCGCAGTGAGCCATGCCTTTCCCTGCCCATGCCGCTGCTGGCGTCTCGGAGAGGATTTTTTCCAAAGTCTTCGGCAGCTTGACGTTGGATGTTTCAATTCAGTGCACGCCGTGGACTTTACCAAGGGCTTTGTTCAAGCTGAAAGCAGTTCCAAGATGAAATTCAGGCAATGAAAGTGAACAAAGTGTGGTCACTTTTTAAAAAAAAAAAAATTAACTTCTGCTGTGATTTATTAGACAAAACTGTGTTTTGGAAACATTTTTCACTTGTTCTCTCTGCTTTTCCTGCCCCCTCTTCTGAAAGATGAACAAATAGACATCACCTGCGCTGTCCCAAGGCGTCTCTCCCCGCTGCGTAGCAGGGACCTTCTCTTTAGCCCAAATGGTCTTATTCTTGCAGAGGCGGCAGAGATTCTCTGTGTGTGAGCAAGTACTACCTCAGAAATGAGGAAAATCAGAAGACAGTAGAAATGAGGACCAGCAAGAAAGTCAGAATTAGGAGTAAGGAACCTGCTAACATGTTCCTGTTTTACATAACAGAATGGGATAGTCCTTTGCACTTGCCTGCATGCCGGGCATCGCAGGTTCAAGGGATATGGGAGGTGTGGTGCTCCTGTGGTGACCCAGTGATGGGCAGAGCGTGGTAGGTGTTTGATGCTGCCTTTTAGTGTGTGTTGGGAGGGGAAAGGCACTTTACCCTAAATGTAATTACTCGGTGAGCCTTGGAGCCGCGGCATCTCGGAGCAGCTAGCGTAACATTTCATCACGACACAATTTCCCACCTCCGCTCTTGGAAAAGCCGTACTGTGCCTCACAGTGGAAACTGCATTAGCAGTGCCACAGGCAGCGTGCTGTGCCTTGTGAGTAACTCCGGAGCAAGCGGTGTGAGCGGGAGCGAGCGGAGGTGCGCGCTGGGGGTGACCTGCCGGGGCAGGTTTGAGCGGGCACCGGCTGGTCGCGGCAGGCAGCACCTCAGGGCAGTGTTGGCTGCTTTGCTTCAGCATCGGCACGGGAAGGGAAGCGATGAGCGTCTCGGCTTCGGGTGGAAGTTAGAGAGCTTTTAACCCGCAGTCCTTAGTTACGCTGCGGTGGAGCTGTACCTGTCTGGGGTGGCAGACTTGCGCTGAAGACTGTTGTCGGGGGTATTACACAACGGTCTGTTATTTCAGTGAAGTATTAAATAAAATTGTTTCCACATCAGGAAATAGGGAGATGACCTGCCACAAAGCCTTAGTTAAACTTTCAGACATGCCTGAACCTACTGACCTTGAAGATACAGTACAAGGCTCATCTTTTCTTCTTCCTGCAGACCTTGGCCAGATGGGATGGCTGGAGGCACCATATCAGTGTGTGGGGGAGGGCCTCTTAATGCTGTCGCTGTCATTTAAATATTGATCAGCGCATGCGGAGGGACGCTGTGCTGGCTGCTGTGGGGGGTTAGTGAGCAGAGTCCCTGGAGGCTTTTCTCCACTTCGGCGAGCAGAAGGAGCCCATGTAACCACTGGCTGCTTGTGGGTCAGCGCTGCTGTGCAAGCCCAGCCTTGCGCGGGGCTTGAGCTGTGAATCATCAAGCCCACGCAAGGAGATTGCTCTGCACCGGGGGGGAAGACTCAGCCTTCCTGCTTGCTTAGTGGGGCCCGCACTGGTGAGGTGTGTGGTTATATGGTGCGGACGGTGCTGGACCCACTGCAGCCCGGTGCCTTGGCAGCAGTCCCAGGCTCAGCTCTTTGTAAGCATGGCACGGGCATTTTGAGCCAGAGGCAGTCCCACAGGGGATATAGGGGGATCTATATGGGTTTGTAAGTGTCTGTAAGGAATCTATAGGAGCCTGCATGGGGTTTATAAGAGCCCATGGGAGGTTAGAAGGGTTTACAGAAGTGCACATGGGTTCTATAGGTGGCTACCCAGCCCTGAGTACGTTTAAGGTGAAACCTTGAAGCAAATGCTTAATGCTATGAAGATTGGGGTTCTGCAGCAGCCTCCTGATGGTAAAATAAAGGAAGTAGAAAGCAGCCAGCACAGCCCCTACTGATGAACATGGAGCTCAGTGAGATTGTGATGGGCCAGGGTACCTCTTCCAGCCTCTCTTTCCTCCAAAGCAACTGCCTCTTCAGGCACTGTCTTTCGAGACTTATGTTTACTTTTCACTTTCTGCTCGCTGTGCTGTCCTCTGGTTTGAAGCAGGTTGAACAGCGTGCAATGCGGACCTGAAGCACGCACGTGTGCAGTCTGGTGCTCTCTTACAAGGCTCAGTATCCATACTCCTCCCTTGAGACTGCTCCTTCCTTTGGGATGTGGCTTGGAGACATGCAGCCTCCTCACTGCTGTGCGTGCCGCGGGCTGCCGGGCCGTGCAGCGGACCCCGGGGTGACTCAGCTAAGAGGCATCATGCCTTGGCAGTGGGTATGCTGCCTTCAGGTCCTGCTGAGCACCCTCCCACTCATACCTGCACCCTGCTGCTGGAAAGAAGACAATTAAAGAGAGGGTTGTCTGTGTTAACTTTTCCCTTTACTGGCACCAGAAGTGCCTTTGGGGAGGTTGGATCCTCCAGAGAAGGATTTTTGCCCACACAGTGCCCTGCTGTGGAGGTGGGAACAGCATGGCCAGGGCACCCTGCAAATGGAGTTCCCTGGCTGCACAGCTCAGAGATTCACATTCCCTGCCCCAAACCTGTAGCAGAGGAACTTGCCCAGGGCCCCCTGCCCCTTGGCTGCCCATCCTGGGAAGGAATGATCTCCCAGTTGCTGCTCTTAGGTACTTCTTGTAGGAGGTAAAAGGAAAAAAGTGGGAAAAGTAGGAGTAAGAGTAAAGATGTTGCCACTTACTGTAATACTCTGGAATCTGGGTTTTATGTGTCCCCTTACGCTGGCTCCTGACACTGCATGACTGCTGTTGTACACTTCAACTGAGCCCAGGTGGAAAAAGAAGGCAATTAAGCTTTAATCAGGGTCACGAATCACTTCAGATATACATTTACTTTTAAAATGTGATGTTTTTTTAAAAGACTCATATTTTTCCGTGCCTGCTCTGAAGCACAGGCGAGGGCAGCGCAGCTCAGAGGAGAAGCAAGCCGTGGCAGGCAGCGGCAGATCTGCAGGGCATGGCCAGGAGCCCCTGGCAGCCGGGACGAGCCACCGCGTCATGCTCGCCGGTGCTGCAAGTCTGGTGGGATTGTGCAAGCAGTTGTTGATGCCTGTTAGGTTTCTTCCTGCTCTCAAACGAAATCAAAGTTTTGCAAATAGCTTGCTGTGAAATGCAAAGACTTGGCTTGCAGCCCTTGAACTCGGCTGTGATAAATGCAGAGATACAGCAGCCTGTTTGGAAGAAGCCACCCATTCAGTGTGGTCGCAAGCACAATTTTTGGCAGCCTTTGCCCTGAACCATGAAGCTGACCCTGTGGGATCTATGAGCAGTTGCCTGCAGTCCTGCAAAGCATCCCAGCTCTGTGGAAGGTTTGTACCACAGCTGGCTCACCCACTCGATGATTGGAATGTGCAGATCAGTGATTTTCCACCGTAGCACGACAGCTCTTTTATAGAACTTGTAGAAAAACTTTGCTTTTTTGAGTGATAACTTCATGGATACAATGCAGTGCAGATGCAGGTGGAATCCGGTTACTGTCTTTTTAAGGGACAGACAGTGATGCTTGCCCTTAATGTGATTTGGGGATGAAAACTTTAAAATACAAATAAAAACCATAGTGTGAAGAAATTGGCCAAATAAATAAGTTAATTCTTTCCTCATGAACTGACAGCCTGGAGATTTTAGGGCTGTCTCTGTTCAGAGAATAAAAGCAAGTGCCACAGTATTGCCTTAATGAGCATCACTCGCAATGTGATGCGGCCGTATGGCACTGGACATTCCTCGCTGGCTCACATGTGGGTGACGGCACGGTTACCTCTGGATGGGCTGGCTCGCCGTCAAAGCTGCAGTCCAGCCCGCAGCGTGGTGGTGATGTTATGGACATCTGTCCATCGCAGCATGGCTTGGAGCCATGTACTTGAGTCACGTCACTTCCCCATGCGGTCCTCATCTCCTTAGAGACAGAAACACTGGAGGTCTCCTTGCTGAGTTCTCGGGGCAGGTATCGGGTAAGGGCTGGGGCTGCATGGAAAGGAAGTTACAAGTCAAGAAAGGCAGCACCAGGTCTTTCCAAGGAGAAAATAATGTTACTTTGAGTACAATCAGGAACAGGTTTTTATAAATGAAAAGGAAAACTTAATTACAAAAAATCACAATAGCTGTTAAGGAAATCAAATAGATTAATGATGCAGAGGTGGTTAGCTATAGCTCTTGTGTGGTTTTTTTTAAACAGTGCACTTTAAGTCCTCAGCCAGCCCCTCTAATCTAAACGCGCCTCTCTCTATCTGTATTTTAAAGATAATTATAAATAGGCAGACTTATGTAGCCAGCTGTCTCCAGAAGCAGACTGGGGGTGTTGAAAGTTCAGCTAGAATATTCTTGTTCATAGATTGAAAAGGAAAAGCTGGTGGGGAAAAAGTGGGGAACCGGGATGGAAAAAAAAAATCCCACACCCAACCCTTTTAGGGGTCATTGCACGCACATCACATAGCAAACCCACAGCTTCGGAGAGCGTGAAGGGCTGTGGGGGGGATGCTGGTGGGGAGAGGTGCCCGTGAGCGGAGCTTGGTGCGCACTGCTCCGAGGAGGAGGGCTCTGGCAATGGACTCTCCCAGCCTGGGCTCCGTCAGTGCTCAGGGCTTAGCAGAGATGTCTGTGGTGTACATCGAAATCAGGGCCTCTGCGCTTGGACTGTGACAGCTCTGAGGTGAAAATAATGTGGAAGGCTGATGATTTCAGTCTAGGTTTAATTTTGATTATTATTATTTTAACCTGGAGATTCAGGCAGCCATGAGCAGGATTCTTTTTCAGTGAAAGCTGTGGACTACAGATTTGGTTCAGATTTCTTCACTACCATAACCTTCAACAGGAACTGCCTGAACAGGGTCTTTTTAAAAGAGTTACTGTGTATGAAAATGTTTTCTTGCCTTGGAGCTTCAGTGTTTCTTTTTTCCTTGGGAAACGGGGTTAATTATTACTTCCTTTTATTTATTTTTCTTATCAAGCTTGTATATTCCTTGGGATAAGCCTATTTTTATCTGTTTGATAAACAGCTAGGCATGGCCTGTGGTTTTTATTCAGCACACGAAGTGGGGAACGTGCATAATAATCAGAGAGAGGAGATGACCAAGTGCTGTGTGGTTAAACCTTGGTGGCTGTACAGGGACCACTTTACTTGCCTGGCGGAACTGCAGATTTGAGGCTTTTTGAAAACAATTGTGCATTTTAGAAATGCTAGTTAGGATAGGATGGCCTTTTTGTCCCCTTTCTAAATGTGGTTCCTGTGTCACAGCAAGATACAATCTCTTTAATTGCCAGAGTTCCCCAAGACTTTCCCTTTTCAGCTTCATTCTGGGTTCTAAGCTGAGACTAGGGGTAAGAGGTGCCACCGCTCTGGGGGCTTGGATGACTGCCAGGGCATGTTTTGTGTGAAAGCATGGAGATGTTGCATGCATAGAAATTAACTTTCCCCAAATGTTTTTTTTTCTAGTGTACTAGTTTACTAGTATAATAACCATTTTTAATAAACCAGCATTGTGTCAACAAGGCTATTGGCTAGATGGCACACTTCGTCAGGTTTAAAGTACAGGTATACTCTATGTAAGTAATAAATGACAATAAATCAGCACAGTAAACATAATAAAAAAGTGGCCTCTGACATACTCACATGGCCAAATATTAGAGGTTGGGAGGGATTTGCTGTAGTTCGTTGCTAAGTGGCATAGAAGTACAGAAGAAGCAGATGGAAAATGTCAGATTACCATAGTTGTTTTGCAAGTGTTAGTGTTAACTTTTGACAAAGTCTGTACTAGAAAATTTTTTCCAACAGAAGAAAATTAGAGTTGAAACTACATTTTTAATGACCAAGGGATTTTGTAAGCATGTTAATCTTGTCCCTGAATGGTGGACAGACTTTGTCTCCTCAAGAAGGCCGGGCTAAGATAGCCTTCACCGTTTGGTGAAGGCAGAGGTAGCTTGGCCTGGGCAAAGCTGGAAAAAAGTGATCTTCAGATGTTTTTTGTATGAGTTCTTCCTTCAATTGCAGCTTTAAGAGCACCACACTTGGTCTCACCTGACCATGGGCTCAAAAGAGTCTTGTTAAAGTTACAGACATAACGAATGGTTGAACGCCTCAGCCGCCTCCTTGCGAACACCGTCTTTTCCTTCCCCAAAGAAATACCATCTCTCCTGTACATCATTCCACTAGGGAAGCTGGAGGGTGCGCGGCCAGAAGATTTTTAGTTGTTGTCTCCCTGCAATGAAAGCAGCAATCCTCCTGTGCAGAGAGAAAGGAAAGGGCAAGGTGCTTGTAGGAATTCCCGCTGGAATGTGTAAAACAGAGCACACACTCAGCTGCAGGCTCTTGGGGAGGAAAGAAAACTTTAAATGTCCAAGTTTTGAAGTTTTTACTGGTATACAGTGTGCAGATGAACCTAGTTAAACTCTGCGGGTTGAAACAATGCAAAAAAATCCAACCTGTAGGAGACACAAGAAGAAAAAAGAAGGAAAAATAAAGCTTATGGAAACCTACTATTTGTGAAAGGCCTGGAAGTCAGAGGTGATGTGCTAAGCTTTCTTCGTTGAACGCAGGGAGTGGTAATTAAAATCTAGAGGATGTTAAGAAGTACAAGGCTGCACAAAGTCAAAGGAGGCTGAGCTGCGTACAAACTGGTTTGCTGGGAAGCAGGCTTTAAATTGGGATTTCTTGAGCTGTGGTCCATAACACATCAGCAAGTGACCCCTGCATCAGCTATGAAAAGACTGAAAAGAAACAGTGTGATGTAAAGTGGAATCAAATAAAAGCAAGAGAAACACTTTAAAATTTAGGCTTGTTTTGATGTGAAAATCACTATGGCAGCAGGGTGAGTAACAGCTGGCTTCCCTCAGATCTAGCTTAGGTTATTCTTCAATTTAGGACCATTTCAACTGCCAGCTGTTGCCCTCTGTCCACTGGTAATTCTTAGTCCCTGCGGTTTGGATCTAACCCAGAGCTGGGGTTACAGAAGTGACCGTTCCATCCGCACTGCCCTCCTAAGCCATCATGGTTCTTCTGTGGTGCATGTCCCTGATGTACAGCGAGCTCCGGTCACATTCGCGTGGGGTAGAAAGAACTGGCTTATGTTTATCATCAAGGAATTTTGTTGAATATTACTAGAATATATAGTTTAGCAAAACAATCAATGATAGAGTGGATTTTATTATTTCCCTTAAGATCCATTCAGGGATGCAATTCCTGCAGTTTCAAATTTTTGTGTCCTGCCTTAGGGAATACCACAGTTGAAAACAAACACAACGCTCACGATTATTAATTTATTTTAGAATTAAAGAATGGAAGAGCAAAGTACAAAATCAACTTAGTGTACTTCAGTTACAAATTCCTTCTCTCCACTGAAAGCTCTTCCCAAAGATTACGTGTTTGAGAGTTGGCTTGCCTCCAGGAGCTCTTTTTAAATGCATGAAGTCTGAAGCATATCACTTTTTCAAAATGAATAGAAAGTCCCATCTTAGGACACCATAGGCTGGATCTCTGTTGGCACATAACTGGGTGCAGCAAGAGCAGATCCTTAGAACGTGAATGGCGTGTGGTTTGAGGGGGGTTTGCTTCAGACCAGATTGAATCCTGGGGCTCTGCTGATCCCTGGGATGGAATGTCTCCTAACCTCATGTCCACTTTAGAGCAGTCTGAAGACCAGCCATTGACTTGGACCTGTTTGTCTCCGTTTGGGTTAGGAGTGCATGTGTGTGCCTGCAGCGGGGCCTCTGAGGTAATACGCTCCTGATGAAGGGTGGTTTCTGTACGCCAAAACCCACTCTGTGGACTGAACCGAGAGAGGTAAGTGGGGACGACAGCAGGATGTGATTCAAAGCTGCACTACTGCTCTGCATTGCAACGATACTGTGGATAAGAGGATCAAAGTCACGTGAAGGTGGACAACAGCAGGGATGTTCAAGGTGGAGGCGGAGGTCTGCCAGGGATCTGTAAATCAGAGCACAAATAGGAGGGTGTAATTCTTAGTTCTGCAAAGAAGACAAACTATGTTTTATTCTGTTGCTTTGAAGAATCTCTTCAAGGCACAAGTCTTGCGACAGGTGAAATTAATGTGTATGAATTATTTTTATTAAAAATAAATGCATCTCTTTGCAAATCTCTCTTTTGCTTTAACAAAGCAAAAATGAAGTCCAACAATTTAGACATGCTTCGACAAATATTATCTCCCCTGTGAAATGATGTCTTGGTGAACTGCATTGCAAAACCAGTGCTGTGCTGGGATTGTGGCACTCATTGGTACTGTATGGGGGACCTTTACGTGTTCTTTATTATCTTGGCACACACAAGCTTAGTTTGAGACATCAGAATGTGTTGCTTGCTTTATTGAGAGACCTGTAGTTGCTTTTCTTCCTGGTTTTGCTATATATGGGAGAAATTTTGTCTTTAGAGTTTGTGAGGAGTTGCACACTGCTTTTTGTCATCATTACTACATGAAGGTCAGTCTGCCCGCGTGTAGCACCGTGACAGCCCTCTGAGGTGCTTCTGAGCAGCTCCATTGGCTTAAGCAGTGAACCTGAGCACATTCCTGCCCGGGTGGGAGCTGGAGAACCAGGCTGGGGGCTTGGCGTTGCCCCAGGGAAGAGTGGTTTCACGGAGATAGAGGGAATTTGACCCCTTACGGAGTTTAAAGTTTTAGCGCTTTCAGGTATCTCAGCAAATGGACTGCATGTTCTCTTGTTCTGATGGGTTTTGTCTGGAGCTTGAATTAATTATGAGGTGGAATTCTGTTTGGACTGGGTCCAGGCATGCTTACTTTTTGTGGAAGTAGTTTAGTTTTAGAAGTCATTTGAAACTTGCTTGGAGGACCTTGGATTTCATCTGTTTTCTTTTCAGTTCTCAGACAAGTAACTGGATTTGATAAACTGGCGAAATGCAACCAGATAATTACCTGTGCACGGGCACTGATGTTCCATATTTAAACGTCATAGGATCACAGTATTATATTCCTGAACTGTACTGATATGAGGAAGTATCTTGCGGTTGTATGAAATTGTGTTTGAATGAAAATATATGAAAACCAGAAGCTTGACAAATTTCCTACCTATTTAAGGAATTTACAAAGAGTGCATATATATCCCCTCTCCTGGCAATACTCATTTTTTGTACCTACTGTATAAAAACTGCAGAGCATTCATAGGAGAATTTTCCCAATAATTAGTTACTTGAACTTAAAATAGAAACATTGTTTAATAAAGTGAAACAGTATCCATTTCTATTTTACAAATGAAGACTAGATTATAAACCCCAGAGCTGTGTAGGTGTTTGACTCTTATAGGGAATGGATACTTAATTATCTGTGGTGGTCTGGGCCTTAGAAACTGTAATTTCTTTACTGCCATAAACAATTCACCCAAAACTGTGATTAAAGGCTGAAGGAATGTGTGGTTAACTCATAAAACTACGTGCATAAATTTTGCTGATTCATTGCACTGTAAAGCACATTCTTATTTATTATTATAAATTAATCTCTAATGTAGCTCATGCAAAGTCTAAATGAATGCCATTCTTTTTCATTAGGTAGCTCTTTAAAATCGATAATGTTTTCTTTAAGGGAAAGCTTTGGCTGTTACTAATTTAAATCTCATTAACTTTTGCCTTTTTTTCGTAAGGTTCAGTTAAAGCTACATTTTTCATTTAGATTTGAAGCTGCAGGCTACATGTAATTCCATTTAAAAACCCAAGGTAGGCCCGAATAATGTTGGGTTAACAGTAATTTAGAGAACCAAAAATTCAGAATATTTTGCGTGCAGCCTATACTTGTCATTTAGAGGTAAATGGTCTTCACAGCACAAAGTTTGGAGATGCATGGACATTTGAGAAATATTTTCCTAATTAATATAAAGTTTGCAAAACCAGGTTGAAAGTCACTCTTTCCTGCACCATATTCTTTTGATTTATGTACATGTATGTGCAGTGAAATGTTGTGAATATTCTTGAGACTTGGGGTTGTAACCCCAGTCCCCTCTGTCCATGCCTGTGTGTGCGTGTCGGTTGGTTTGGGTCTAGTGGGACACTGCTGTCGTTCCTCCCATCCTTCAAGTGCATGAGCTGTGCTCCATAGAGTGCCAAGACTGTTTCTGAATATATGCAAATAGAAGCAAAGAAGTGCAGGGTCCTTTATACCTGCTGAGTAGATCTGTCTTTTCTAAGAGAAGGCTACTACACAGAGAAGCAGTCCAACAGCCACTGGGCTATTAGTGATGCTTTTTCTTATCTCAGGTTTGTAGCTCCTTAATAAGGTTGTGTTTGTGTGTTTGTCTTACTGGAGACACACTGATCAGTTCTGAGGAAGAGGAAAAAAATCCATTTTTCATTATTTTGATAACATACCTTGGAATATTTAGTATTAAACAACAGCAAAAAAATTGCATTGTAAGGTTTATGCAGCCCTGGGCAGTCTGGAGATTGAAAACTTAGCATAGCTTTTCAAAATAGTGGTTGGCTGGAAGGGTGCTGACACCATGTTATTCATTGCACATCAAAATGAACACGTTACAAGCAGTGGTTATTTTCAATTATGTAAAATCAGATGAGTCTTTAGAGAGATTAAAATGAGATTTGTAATGGCTTAGGAGAATTCTGAAGCTTGACACAGCATGATTTCAGATTATGTGAAATCTGGCATGAGGATATTTATATTTCTGTTTGCAAAGATTCTATTCAAAGACATCATGATGGAAATATTTACAATGAAGATATAATAAAGTCTTTAATATGCAAATCGATTCTAATTGCATTTCTTACACTGTCAACCTCACAGTGGAATATCATTTATTTCACAAGTGACACATGAAAAAATATGGTTGCATTTATGATACTCTTTTTTTTAACAGAAATACAGCAGTAAGTGTCTTTGAAGAACTTCTCTTTGTCATCAGTTCCCTTAGCATAGTTTGTATGAGGTCTGAATCTCTTTATTTCGGATTCATACCCCTGGTTCTGACGCTCCCTCTCTCTGTTTTACCCTCCTTCCCCCTTCACAAAGAGGGTTTGCTGTGGAGAAGTGCTCCCAGGAGTCTCGGCATCCAGTGCTGTAGGGTGCAGAGGTTGTGTAGGGCGCACTGACCTCCGTGGGAGCTGAACACCATCAACACCTCGAAGGCTGGACCTTGTATCTTATGAGAACAAGACTGATTTGTTGCCATCAAATTCTGCTTTACCCTTCATGAGAGATGATTCAAAATGCCTTTTTTGTGCCTACGTGTTATACTGTCAGAAGCATCTCACTTCACTTCTCTGTCTGTAGCCCCGAATCCCTGCCCTGAGGTCACAAGCCTCCTGTGTGCTATTTCCCCTCCGGCTGGGAACAGTCGTTTTGCTCTCCCCTCAGATGCAGAGCTGGACAGACGACAGTTCTGTCACCTGAACTGAATAATCTGTCATCGTGAACTGAAAAAATAATAAAGTCAAAATAATAATGAAATGGACTAGGTTGAATTAAATAGAATGTTTTTAATTGGGAATGCGTCCACTCACAACACTGTCTGTCGAAGTTAATGCTCCCCCCATCCTCAGCTTCACCACTGAACACTATTTGCTGAATTCAACTTGCATTTAGCAGGGGCGGTGAGGGATGGACGGGGGACTGGCGGGTGGGAGAGCCCCAGCCCAGAGCTGGGAGCCAGGAGCCCTCCCCAAGGCTGCCGAGAGGAGCAGGGACAGCCTGCCTGCCCCACAGAGACCAGAGTCCCCAGGGCACTGGGGGCTGGAGCCCCTCAAACCTGCTGAGATGCCTACAGCCGGGCTTAGAAATGAGCACCCTCTTTGTGAAGAGGGTGGAGGGAAGAAGAAGGTATCCAGCTTTGTATTTCTGTCCTGTCTTCCCTAATCATTGCGAGTTTTTTCTGTTTAAGAAATTAAGTACTGATGTTCCATGTTTTAAAAAATAGTTTCCTATGTGGAAAACATACTGGTTTTCTTTGGGGCGATCCCTACAGAAGCCAATCCAGGTGTAGCCACCTTAATGCTTTGTTGCATTAATCATCTTACAGTACTGCTTAAACACTTGTCCTCAAACTGTTACGGCAGTCGGTTCTCAAGGCTGGGAAAGTAAATGGTGGCTAGGATTAGGTGAAGAAACTGGGAATGAGCAAGAGCATGACAGAAAATGTGCAGCCTCCACATTGGTGACTGAGTGCTGAGTAACCAGTCTGTACAAGTGGGGAGACATTAATTTAAAAAGTTACTTCAGTTATGTAATTTTTCTGGTTTATCAGTAGCTCAGGTGGAGGCTTTTATGGTGACTTTTCAGAGTTGTCTTCTTATGTTGAGCTGTGATGATCTAATAATGGTGAGCTGATGAATGGTGGGGCTGCAGGATGGTGTCCCAGCTGGAGGACATGGTGACATCTGAAGAAAGGCCTCAGGTGCCAAGGGCTTCCCTCTCAGATCCCAGATCCTGTCTTTGCCCGGCCTCAGCCTGGAGCTCAAACATCTCTCCATCTTCCCGTCCCCCTCCTGGGTGCTGCTTGGGGGAACACGCGGCAGCTGCGTGTTCTGCAGAGTGAGTTGGGGCCGTTGAGGATGACAGGAGGCCCATGAATAAAGCACAGACCTGTTTGTTTTGTGCTGTGCTGAGCAAACAATGTATTAGTAATGAAGTATTTGCAGTTAGTCGCTTTTGCTTACTAATAAATGAAATGTTCCTGCCACCAGTTTTGTTGCTGGCTCATGAATTTACAGGGAAGTGTGAGGAAAAGGCTGTAAACTGGGCTGGTTTGGGCTCTGTCTGCTTTAGGATGGTTCTTATTTAAAGACAAGTAGTTGCTGCTCCGCGTCAGCTTGAAGGGGTGCCAGGTTCTGTGGGGTTTCAGTCGGCCGTTGGCCCTGGTCTGAGCTTCCCGAGTCAGGACTTCAGAAAACGACTGGAAAGCAGGTGAAGTTCCTGGGGACGTGCCCATGTGGGGAGCTGCAGCCACAGTGATGACAAAATGGCCCCTCTGCCCCCCCCCCCCCCCCC